>ERZ724517.24-NODE-24-length-82081-cov-7.724868_pt1 | contig 82081 bp, 83 predicted proteins | sample MGYA00376050_ERZ724517 | MGnify/ENA primary metagenome ERZ724517 (study PRJEB28724, sample SAMN07190886) | activated sludge metagenome | isolation source: activated sludge of sewage treatment plant in Hong Hong | place: USA: Christiansburg, Virginia | collected... | reverse complement strand
TTTGTCTTGGATATCTGGCTAAGAGATGTGCCGCAGAATGCTGGTCTTTTCATGCGGCTTATCCTGATTCAGCGCCTGATCGATTGCTTGGCGTATCCTCTTGTCACGCTTTCGCAAGCAAGTGGTAAGGTTGCACTGTACCAAAGTGTGATGGGCATAATTCAGTGGTCTGTTTTTCCGATTTCCTGGGCGGCTCTTGGCTTAGGATTTGGCGCGGAATCTGTTTTTTTGATTGGAATTGCGCTATCTGTTGTTGCGTTAGTCGCACAGTTTTATCTAATAAATCTGGTGGTCACCAGCTTTTCAATAAATCGATTTATTAAAAGTGCTGTGTCTCCAGTCATATTAGCAAGTCTTGCATCAATGGTTATCCCAGCGATTGTGCACCATTTCATGCTGGATGGATGGTGGCGTTTCGGGGTTGTCTGTGTGTTGAGTTTCACTTGCGCTACCGTCTTTATCTATTTTCTTGGGCTTAATAACGAAGAAAAACAGTTACTGCGAATATTTGTGCTGAAGAAGATTCGGCGCAGTACCGCACCTGCTTAATAATAACACTGATAATTGTAGCAATTTGAAAGGGTACCTCCTGCAATATGAGCAAGAAACGCTACCTTATTCTGACTGAGGATGTTGGCAAAACAGCACCAGGCTTGGTATTCGAAAGCTTGGTTCGAGAAATTGCATTGTGAAACGTCGTGACTGTAACTTGTCGCAATGATTACATGGCCCATAAATATCGTTGTAGGTCTTGTCAGGGGGGGGGGCACATTTGATTTCACGTACACAATACCATCTTACGAGATTATCCTTGTCTTTTTTGGTGATTATTAAGGCGGGCGATATTAAATGCAGCGTTCATGCAATATGGCTGAACCAGAGTTTCTGATTTCGGGCCCTATTATACAGATGCAGTGGCTTTGATTGTTAATCATGAGAAGACAATTTCCAATCAAGTAGGGTAACGAACTATCTTCTTGTGAGTGAGCTAATTCAGTCGAAAACTGGCAGGAATAATTCGGCATCACGGCTCCTCGGTGGAGTGCAATCGATAGTGCAGTGTAGCCATGATTCGGATGAAATTTCGGAGAGTATACTTTGAATAATTGATAAGTCGACAATCGCTTCATTTGATGATCGACTTTTGTTAGTTAAGGTATTTTCCGTAGGGGCTGTTGTTGATTAGATAGAAACATTGTTTGGAATTGGCAGACTATGAAAATTAGAGGTCGTGAGATTCGAGTTGTGCAGTTAATTGCTTTGGTAATTTACTATTTAGTTTTAAGGTATCTTCCGAGTAGTTCAAGTATTTTTTTTGGACGATTTTTTAGATTTCTCCGCTATCACTGTTGTCGACATATATTCCTTGAATGTGGTCGCAACGTGAATGTCGAGCGGGGGGCGTTTTTTGCGTCTGGTTCCCGGTTAAGGATTGGTGACAATTCTGGATTAGGGATCAATTGTCATGTGCCTGGAGATCTTGTTGTTGGCCGCAATGTAATGATGGGGCCAAATTGCTATATTTTCGGTGCAAATCACGCTTTTGATAGGGTTGATGTGCCTATTATTGAACAGGGATTTGAGCCTCCACGGCAGACCGTTATTGATGATGATGTCTGGATTGGTCGGAATGTGTGTTTTACTCCAGGGCGTCATGTTAAGGAAGGCACAGTGATCGGAGCAGAATGCCTGCTTTCAAAAGATTTTCCTCCGTATAGTGTTGTTGGTGGTAATCCATCTCGGCTCTTGAGAAGTAGAAAACGATGAGATGGCGAGGTAGTGTAGTGCAAAATAATATTCGATATAATAAGTTTGATTACGCAATTGTATTGATGCTCAGTCTGCTCAGCTTTGGGAATTTGGGTGGGGCGGCTATACCATTGCGAGTCATTGCAATTCCATTCTTTCTTTTCCTCATACTTTCCTCGGCCGTTAGGAGTAAAAAAGGTGCGTTTGCCGACCTCTACTTTTTCTTGTTCGCATTTTTCTTCTGGATGGTTCTGTCCTTAATGTGGGCAATTGATTATGGAGAGGCTATTAAGGAGGTGGTCTATTTCATTATTCACGCGGTAATACTTTTAGGAATAGTTTATGCTGCTGGAAAGGCAGTTGACCCCATCAAGTCGGTCTGTTTGGGGTGGATGATGGCGGTCGTATTAACCATCCCGATTGCAATTACTGAGTTAGTTCTTGACAGGCATTTGTCTATTTCGCTCGTTGAAGCAGATACAATGGTAAATTATGGAGAGGGGCTGATAGCCCAAAAGACTTTTGCTTCCGCGACCTTTGGGAATTGGAATGCGTATGTGGTTTTTCTTTGCTTTTCACTTCCGTTTCTTATTGGTTGTGTGTATCAAAGTCGTAAGGGCATTTTCAAGATTGCTTCAATGGTTGTAATTGCGACTGTAGGCGTTATTATTTTTGTTAATGCCTCTCGAGGAGGCACGATTGCGTTTTTATTAATTTCGATTTTTGGAATATTTAATCATATGCGTTTGGGTGGGCGTGGGCGTGGGCGTGGGCGTGGCAAGTGGGTTTCACTCATTTCCGTGATCCTTATTGCTGTAGGGTTTTTTTGGTTTAATTATGAGTTTTTAACCTTCCAACTGCTAGCAAGATTGACCTCTGCTTCTCTTGTCGGGGATGATGACAGGTCATCATTATTCGTTGATAGTATAAATTTGCTTGACGCTAGTCATTTTGTTGGCGTTGGTGTGGGGAGTCTTGTTGCTTCCTATGCAAGGTTGGGGTCAGTTGTTCTGTTGCCTCATAATGTTTTTATGGAGTTGCTAGTGCAGTATGGGGTTATTTTATTTATTATATTTGTACATCTACTCTTTAGGATGTATTTTCTAAGCAGGAGGTCATCTGACCCTATTTCGAAATTCATCGTCTTGTCTGCTTTGATTAGTCTTCCTGTTGTTGGGGTTGTTAATAGCGGTTACTGGTTAAGTCCTTTGATTTGGTGTTATTTAGCTTCAATATTCGTTATTTCGTTTTATTCGAGGCGGGAACAAGGCAGCATTTTTCATGTGATCGAATGACGTTTAGGGGTCTAGCTAGGAGATGTAATGTTTGTAAATTTTTTTGACAACTTATACCGTCGTACTAATGGTAATATTCTGCTGCTGGAGAAGTTTCGCATTAATTCTCTTTTAAGATTTTTGATTCGTTATTCTGCAAATCTTTTTATTCCTATTTATTTAATGTGTACTGCAAAGAAAAAGTCATTCCGTTTAGCAAGAGCGGTTTTTGGGATGGAAGGGATTGGAGTGGTTGTTTCTCTAACGACATTCCCAAGTCGTATTGATACTGTGTGGCTTGTAGTAGAAACTCTCCTAAGGCAGTCCGTGAAGCCTGATGCGATTATACTGTGGCTTTCTACTGATCAATTCAAAACTTTGTCGGATCTTCCACGTTCTTTGTTGGTGCTGGTTGACCGAGGACTGAGGATTGAGTTCCGTGAGGGCGATTTGCGCTCTCATAAGAAGTATTTTTATGCGCGAAAGGAGTTTCCGAACGCAACGTTGGTATTGGCTGATGATGATATTTTTTATCCGACGAACATGTTAAAGGATCTGGTGGATCTATCGTGCCAATATAAAGGCAAGGTTATCTGCAGGTTTGCAAAGAAAATTCAGTGGGCCGAGAGCGGGCGGCTTTTACCTTACATTGAGTGGAAGAAAGTAAATGACTCTTCGCCACGCGAGGATATTTTTTTCGGCAGTGGCGGAGGGGTTCTAATTCCGCCAAGTGCGGTTCATGAGGGTCTTTTGAATGAGAGGGCTTTTCTCGATAATTGTCTGTTGGCGGATGATATTTGGCTGAATGCCATGTGTCGGTTGGTCTCACGGGAGATGATTTCGACTGCTACCCCGTTTTCTTTACTGCCAGTGGCTAATAGGGATAAAACGGATCTTTCTTCAATCAATAATGGCCAGCTAATGAACGATCGCCAACTGAAGCAAGTGATTGCGTATTGTAAGAAGGCGCATGGTGTAGATCCATTCGAGTTTAAGTAATACTGTTGGTAACGAAAGGGCTGGGCTGATGGTTGTTTTCACCAGTTTGCTCTGCACATGACAATTTTAAAAATTACTTTTCTGCCTCCAACCGAGGAACGGCATTGTGTAAAACAATACAGTCGGATGTCACTAGAACAGCAACCCTTCAGCTGGTGATTGTTCAGTTAATTATATTGGGAATTGATTTTTATGAATGAAAGAGCTACATCTTTATGCAGTGCAAGGAATGGGCTGCGAATTATTGTATTGCAGCCAACGATTCCAGAGTATCGATTACCTTTATTTGAGCGATTATCTCATTCACTGAATATTGAGTTGCGTGTTTATGGCTCTGAAGACTATATGACAGCCGCTGAGCTTAAAAATGGTAATCGTACAACTACATTCTCATATTCAAAATGTAAATCTAAAACATTTGCAGGTGGTCGAGTCGTTTGGCAAAGTGGTCTTCATTTCGGAGAATGGTTGCGAGCAGGCGATGTTTTGGTTCTTTGCGGTAATCCAAGGTATTTGAGCAATTACCCTCTTATTTTACGAGCCCGACAACTTGGCATTGGTGTTGTTTGGTGGGGGCAGGGATGGTCGGTTGGTAGTCGTGGTTTTTTCTCGTGGCTTCGGCAGAAAATCATGAAGTTTGCAGACGTTTTATTGTTATATACAGATGAAGAGGTTAGGGATTATGTTAAGCTAGGATTTGATTCGGATAGGGTATTCGCAACGAATAATGCTATTGATCAAGAGCAAGCTTTTAAGCTAACCAGTGAGTGGAATGATGTTAGACTTCTTCAGTTTCGTAGCGAAAATGAAATTAAAGATCGTCGTGTATTGATTTTTTGCGGAAGGTTAATAAAAAAAACAGAAGTTGATTTTTTGGTGGGCATTCTTCCAAGGATTGTGCAGCGTTGGCCGAAAATATTGTTGGCTGTTATTGGTGATGGTCCAATGCGTGCTGATCTTCAGGCTCAAGCTTTTGAAAGTGGTGTACAAGATCATATCCGCTGGCTTGGTAGTATATATGACGAGCAAAAAATTGCGCCATGGTTTCTTTCTTCCGAGATTTTTGTATATCCGGGTGCTATTGGATTAAGTTTACTACATTCAATGGGATATGGCCTGCCAGTATTAACCCATTCAGATCGCGTTTATCATGGCCCAGAATTTTCAGCAATTCGCGATGGAAAAAACTCTCTTACATTTCGTAAGGGGGATGAGTATGACTTTATAGAAAAGCTTGGGCTTCTTATGGATAATGATGCGATGCGTCGTGATTTAAGTAGGAGTGCACGAATGACGGTTGAGGATAAGTATTCAATAACTGAAATGGTTACAAGGTTTGTTGGCGCAATTCACGCTGCGTCACAAATTGCCACTTCCAAGTCTGGAGCATGAGTGTCATGCCAATATTATTTAGACAGGGAGTTCCTATATACGGCCGATTGCGCGTTCAATAAGCCCTTGTAAGCTGCAATGTTGTGAGTGCTTAGTTTGCCTGTGTTAATGCTTTAATGTACGTATTGCATGAGTAGTCGATTTAAGGAGTAGTGATGGACAAAAAATTTCTTATAAATGCAAGTAATCTTCATAATGGTGGCGGAGTGCAGGTCGCTGTTTCGGTAATATACGAGCTTTCACTTTTGCCTGCCTTGGCTGGTGAGTTAGATGTTGTTGTCTCAGATGAAGTACATTCAGCCTTATTGGATGTAAGATGTAACCGTCAGTTGTTTGCACGATACGTGATCTTTAATACTTATGGTTTGTCGTCATTGTGGTCAGATTTTTGTGTGGATCTGAATGGCTATGATGTAGTTTTAACTATATTTGGCCCTTTATATCGAATGAAATTCAATGCCGTAAATATAGTTGGATTTGCGCAGTCTTGGATTTCAGTGCCAAACAATGAGGTGTATTTAATATTGCCCATTCTGCAAAAGATAAAGCTTAAACTGAAGTTTTTTCTTCAAGCATTTTTCTTTAGGCAGGCAAATAGATTGATTGTAGAACTTGAACATGTGAAAGATGCTTTGGTTAATGTCGGAATAGCAAAATCTGAAGATGTTGATGTTGTTTATAATTGCTTGTCATCCTTGTATTTTTGTCAGGATGACTGGCAGTCACTTTCGCGTGAGGTTTATACGAAAAGGTTCTCCATCGGATTTGTAGGTCGTGATTATATTCATAAAAATACGAAAATTTTACCAAGTATTAAACGTATTTTGATGGATGAATATGGCGTGGATGTTGACTTTTATGTCACCTTTAATGATGAAGAATGGAATGTGAAATCTGCCGAATTTAAGGAATCGATTATAAATGTCGGAGCCCTAAATGTTACACAATGTCCCTCTTTTTATCAGAAAATGGATGCGGTAATTTTTCCCAGTTTACTTGAGTGTTTCTCAGCAACACCGCTTGAGGCAATGGTGATGCGTAAGCCACTGTTTGCTTCAGATCGACGTTTTGTTCGCGATGTATGTGGTGATCATGTGATGTATTTTGATCCTCTTAGCCCTGAGTCGGCAGCGGAAGTAATCGCTTATTATTTAAATAGTCAATCGGGCAACGATCAGGTCTTTTTGGACAGGGCTTATAATCATGTTATCAACTTTTCTACAGCCAAGAAAAGGGCGCTTGATTATGTTGGTATCATGAAAAAAGCACTTTCCTGAGCGACAGCTGAGACGGCCTGACTGTAACAAGATGGATCTGAGTGTCTCATTAATTTGGGTGGCGATACAGCAAATAGAACCTTGTGAGGTTTGCATGTGTCTGGTATGCATGACAGATGATGTTTGTGCATGATTTAAAGTTCTAGATTTTGAAGATTTGGAGGCGGTTTTGTTTAATAAGAAAACTCTGTTGATAACTGGCGGAACTGGTTCATTTGGTAATGCGGTGCTTAAGCAATTTCTAGATACTGATATTGCTGAAATACGGATTTTTAGCCGTGATGAAAAAAAGCAAGATGATATGCGCAAACGTTACAACAGTAGCAAACTCAAGTTTTATATTGGGGATGTGCGTGATTATCAAAGCATATTAAATGCGACTCGTGGTGTGGATTATATCTTCCATGCGGCAGCATTAAAGCAAGTGCCTTCTTGTGAATTTCATCCGATGGAAGCGGTCAAGACGAATGTTCTGGGCACTGAAAATGTGCTTGAGGCGGCGATACAAAATAAAGTACAGCGTATTGTTTGTTTAAGTACAGATAAAGCCGTTTATCCCATCAATGCAATGGGCATTTCCAAGGCGATGATGGAAAAAGTGATGGTCGCCAAGTCGCGTAATTTGGAAGGTACAAACACCGTTATTTGTGGTACTCGCTACGGTAATGTAATGGCTTCTCGTGGTTCAGTGATTCCATTGTTTATTGATCAAGTGCGTACAGGCAAGCCATTGTCAATTACTGACCCCACCATGACTCGTTTTATGATGACATTAGCGGATGCGGTTGACTTGGTACTTTACGCCTTCGAGCATGGCAATAATGGTGATATGTTTGTGCAAAAAGCACCTGCCGCTACAGTACATACACTGGCAGTAGCATTAACTCGTTTATTGGGTAAAGCGGATTATCCTATACATATTATTGGTACGCGCCACGGTGAAAAGCTTTACGAAGCGTTATTAAGCCGTGAAGAAATGGCTTGCGCCGAAGATCGTGGCGATTATTTCCGAGTGCCGCCTGATTTGCGTGACTTAAATTACTCCAAATTTGTTGAGAGTGGAGAGGAAAAAATCACCCAAAGTGAAGACTACAACTCACACAATACACTACGTTTGGATGTTGATGGCATGGAGCAGTTGTTACTTAAATTGGACTTCATGCGAGCGATTCAGCGCGGTGAACATGCAACGACTGAGGAATAAAAAAGGGAATTACCATGAATGTATTAATTACAGGCGCAAACGGCTTTGTTGGAAAAAATATCCAAGCTGCTTTTATTGAACGTAAAGACGTGACTGTGACCACCATTGGTCGTCAGTCAACTGTTGAGGAGCTTGAGCAGGCCGTCACACGAGCAGATTTTATTTTTCATTTGGCTGGTGTCAATCGTCCTGTCAATCCTGAAGAATTTGCCGAAGGCAATAACGGCTTTACTCAAACGCTGTGTGCGTTAGTAAAAAATACGGGGCGAAAAATCCCTATTATTTATACCTCATCCATTCAGGCTGTGCGTGATAATCCCTATGGTGTGAGCAAGCGTGGTGCCGAAGATCACTTATTAGCATTGCAAGCAGATGCTCAAGTGCCTGTTTATATTTTTAGATTGCCCAATATTTTTGGCAAATGGTGTAAGCCAAATTATAATTCTGCTGTAGCAACCTTTTGCTATAACACAATTAATGAGCAGCCCTTAACCATTAATGATCCAAACGCACAAGTCACGTTGGTTTATATTGATGATTTGGTTGGCTATTTTATTAGGCTCATGGATGGTCAAGTAAATGCTGAGACCTTTCCTGAAATAGACCCCATTTACACGGCTACTGTCGGTGAGTTAGCTCATCAGATTCAAGCGTTCCGAGATTGTCGTACCTCGTTAATTTCTGAAAATGTCGGTACAGGCTTAGTACGAGCATTATATTCGACCTATGTGAGTTATCTTGCACCACAGCAATTTAGTTACACCGTCCCCAAATATGGTGACCCTAGAGGTGTGTTTGTAGAAATGCTAAAAACTAAGGATTCTGGTCAGTTCTCGTTTTTTACAGCACATCCTGGTATTACACGCGGCGGTCATTATCATCATTCCAAAACAGAAAAATTTTTAGTCATTAAGGGCGAGGCTTCATTTCGCTTTCGTCATATTTTAACTGACGAAATATTTGAGCAAAAAACATCGGGTGATAATCCTGTTATTGTTGAAACAGTACCAGGTTGGTCGCACGATATTACCAATATTGGTGATAGCGAAATGATAGTTATGTTGTGGGCTAATGAAATTTTTGATCGTAGCCGTCCTGATACTTACGCGCATAAGGTATAAGCATGAAAAAGCTAAAAGTGATGACGGTGGTTGGCACACGTCCAGAAATTATTCGCTTAGCCCGTGTTATGGCAGCTTTAGATAAGTATTGTGATCATATTTTAGTTCATACAGGTCAAAACTACGACTATGAATTGAATGAGATTTTTTTTAATGATTTGGGTATCCGCAAGCCCGATTATTTCTTGAATGCTGCTGGGGCAACGGGTGCGGAAACGATTGGCAAAGTGATTATTGGTGTTGACCAAGTGTTGGCTGATGTTAAGCCAGAAGCCATGTTGGTTTTAGGTGATACGAATAGCTGCATGGCAGTGATTCCTGCCAAACGTCGTAAAATTCCCACCTTCCATATGGAAGCGGGTAATCGCTGTTTCGATATGCGTGTGCCTGAAGAAATTAACCGTCGTATCGTCGATCACACGGCTGATATCAATTTGACCTATAGCACTATTGCTAGAGATTATTTGTTGCGAGAGGGCTTGCCCCCTGATATGGTCATAAAAACGGGTAGTCCAATGTTTGAGGTACTCAGTTTTTATCGTGAAGGCATTGAAAAGTCTGACATTTTGAGTCGTTTGTCGTTAGAAGAAGGTAAGTTTTTTGTTGTCAGCGCACACCGTGAAGAAAATATTGACTCCGATAAAAACTTTCATCATTTGGTCGATAGCTTAAATGCGATTGCCGAGACTTATGGTTATCCTGTTATTGTTTCAACCCATCCACGGACGCAAAAGCGTGTTGATGCATTGGGTGTTAAATTTCATCCTTTAGTACAACTTTTGAAACCATTAGGTTTCAAAGATTATAACAAGCTACAGTTGTCGTCTAAGGCAGCACTGTCTGATAGTGGCACAATCAACGAAGAGTCCTCTATCCTAAATTTCCCTGCGCTTAATTTACGCCAAGCACACGAACGCCCAGAAGGCATGGAAGAAGCTGCGGTGATGATGACTGGTTTGACATCTGAGCGAATCTTGCAGGCTTTACAAGTTTTAGAGCATCAGCCTCGTGGTGAAGAGCGCGGATTACGTTTGGTGGCGGATTATAGTATGCCCAATGTCTCCGAAAAAGTGGTTAGGATTGTGCATAGTTATAGAGATTATGTCATGCGTAATGTGTGGAAGCAGTTTTGAAAATTCTGTTATTAACTCAATGGTTTGACCCAGAGCCAACGTTGAAGGGTTTGGTATTTGCTAAGCAGTTACAAGCAGAGGGTCATGAGGTTGAAGTTATTACAGGTTTTCCGAATTATCCAGGTGGAAAACTTTATACGGGTTACAAGCAGCGTTGGCTTCAAACGGAGTTAATAGATGGAATACGCGTTAATCGTGTTCCTCTTTATCCTAGCCATGATGGTTCGGGCGTTAAGCGTGCGTTAAACTATGTGAGTTTTGCCGCGACATCTTGCCTTTTTGGTCTGTTTATAGCTAAAAAAGCGCAGGTTATTTATGCGTATCACCCTCCATTAACCGTAGGAATGTCTGCTGTATTTATTGGCTTTTTTAGACGAATACCTGTGGTTTATGATATTCAAGATATGTGGCCAGATACGTTGCAAGCGACAGGGATGTTGAATAATAGAAAAGCACTTGCTTTTGTTGCCAGTATATGTGGATGGATTTATCGTCGCGCTTCTGCATTGGTGGTATTGTCGCCAGGTTTTAAAAAACTATTATTAGCACGCGGTGTGCCTGCTCATAAGGTCAGTGTTATTTACAATTGGTGTGATGCATCGGCTCTCATTCAGCCACAAATAGCGAATAAACGACCCATAGAAATGGAAAATCATTTCAATGTGGTTTTTGCAGGAACAATGGGGAAAGCGCAAGCGTTAGATTCTGTATTGAAGGCCGCTGCCGTTGTGCAAAAAACAAATACTAAGGTGAAATTTGTTTTTGTGGGTGGAGGGATTGAGGTAGAACATCTGAAGACGGTTGCGCGTGAGCTATTATTGAATAATGTGCTATTTATTCCTCGTATGCCAATGAGTGAAGTAGGACAGGTATTGGTGGCGGCAGATGTACTTTTGGTGCATTTACGCAATGACCCTCTTTTTGAGATTACGGTTCCCTCAAAAACGCAAGCATATATGGCTGTTGGTAAGCCTATCTTGATGGCGGTATCGGGTGATGCTGCAAATTTAATTGAAAATGCGAACTGTGGTTTAGCTGTTCAAGCGGAAAATGAAACAGCAATTGCTGAGGCTGTTTTAACATTGGCGGCTATACCTCATGATACCTTAGTTGCTATGGGGCGACGAGGTGCTAAGTATTATCAAGAGGAGTTATCTCTTGAAATGGGTGTGAAAAAATTTGTTGATGTTTTCAAAGATGTTGCACGCTAATTAGTAACAATCATGTAATTTTAGCGTATCTTTTTATAGGTTGTATGATTATGGATAAAAACATCAAGTCTCGACTATGGGTGTCGTTTGGAAAGAGATGCTGTGATGCTTTTGGCTCGCTAGTTTTAATGGTTGTTTTATCTCCCGTTTTACTAGGTTGTGCTTTAGCGGTAGTCGTTAGTATGGGGCGACCTATATTTTTTCGCCAAACTCGAGTAGGAAAGGGGGAGCATTTTTTTGACATCATTAAGTTTCGTACAATGCGCTCGCCAAAGGAGGGAGAGTCACTACTTTTTTCTGACAGTGACAGAGTCACGCGTGTTGGCCAATTCTTGAGAAGAACAAGCTTGGATGAACTGCCAGAGCTTTGGAATATTTTAAAAGGTGAAATGAGCTTAGTAGGGCCGAGACCTCTTCTGCCTGCGCATTTAGAGGTTTTTACGCTTGAGCAGCGCCGACGCCATCAGGTTAGGCCTGGATTGACAGGTTTGGCTCAAGTGTCAGGGCGTCAGCATTTAACGTTTACACAACGAACAGCGTTAGATCTTCTTTACGTGGAAAAAATTAGCCTTTGGGAAGATGTGTGTATTCTTCTGGCGACAATTAATGTAGTTTTGCGGGGGAGTGGCGTTGAAACTGGACAAGAATTTAATGACGTAGATGATATTGGTTTACGCGAGGTACTTCAGCGCAAAAGTGAAGAAGGCAAAAAATAATAAGGTCTTGTCTATATGATGCGTTTATCAATGAAAGAAATAGGGTCTTTTTGGCACTTTAATGATGAGTTTTTTAAGGGGAAGGTATGGCTGCCAAAAAGTAGTAAGTTGTTTGGTTCTGGTAGGGATGCCCTACGGGCGATTGTTTCCTATGGGAAATCTCAAGGTTGGAAGCGCATTTGGATTCCTACTTATTATTGTCATGATGTAACAGACTCCATATCTAAGGATATAGACGTTTTTTTATATGACAGTGTCCCTTTTGATATTGATAAAACGATAACAATTGCTAATGATGAGGCCATTGTTATTGTCGAGTATTTTGGTTTGCGAGCTGGGTTTGAGATATCTGGAGGTTCTGTTATTTTGGATCGTACTCATGATCCATATGCATCATGGTGCTATGCTCGAGAGCCTGATTATAAATTTGCGTCTTTGCGCAAGGCATTGCCCTTGCCAGATGGTGGTATTGTATGGCCTCAGTTAGAGTGTATGTTTTTTTTAGAGGAGTCCGATACATCTGTTTTTCATGAGGACACCGTAGAAAAAATGACAGTGGCTATGTTATTGAAGTCTTTGTATCTGTCGGGCGTCAAGATCGAAAAGTCTACCTTTCTTGAGTTAGCGCGTGATTCAGAGATGCGTGTAGCACAAGGTAATCTGATTTCTGGCCCATCTATTCTTTCCCGTATATTGATCCCCTTAGCTGATATGAATATGCTTCAAGATAAACGGTTAGCTAATATTGCTTATATGGATAGCCGACTCAAAGACATTAATATGAAAAGCAATATTAAATGGATTCCCACACCAGCGTATGGAATTCTACTCTGTGCTGATATTGGACGGAGGGACAAGCTTAAAAATTATTTGATTCAACATGGGATTTATCCCGCCATCCTTTGGCCTCTTGATCGGGAGGATATACCTATTCAACATAAAATTTTATCAGATACAATTATTGTACTTCACGCAGATGCTCGCTATACCTTAGCGGATATGGAATATGTTGTTGATGAGGTTCTTACAGGAATAAGTGGGGCTTAACCAGATGAAAGTACGTATTTTAGATTGTGCAAGTACAGATTGGTCTAGTGTTCTTGCGCGTTGTGTGCATGATGTTTATCAGACTCCTGCTTGGGTTGTAGCCTCTAGGCATTGCGATGGAGGAACGGGATTAGCTATTCATATTACCGACGAGGAGCATGATTTACTTATCCCTTTAATTAAACGAGATATTAATGAGAGAGAGTGGGACGTAACGTCCCCTTATGGATACGGTGGCCCAGTGACTGATGCTGGAGAAAACCTTCAATTTGTTGAAGCAGCGATGAATGCTGCGATCGCATATTTAAGAGACGCTGGATGTGTGTCTTGGTTTATTAGATTACACCCTATCCTGAATGAGCATTGGAAAAATTCTGCGGGATTGATTGTTAACAATGGTTCGACCATATCTATTAATTTAGCTAAAACTGCTGAAGAGCATTGGCGAGAAACCATGTCAGGTCATCGTAGTGACATTGAAAAAGCTAGACGGGCAGGAGTTACTACACGTTTAGATAAAAATTTTGAAACGATGCATCGTTTCATAGAGATCTATAGAGAGAGCATGGATAGATTGAATGCTTCAGAATATTACTATTTTAATGACTCATATTTTTCGGATCTTGTTAGTAAGCTAGGTGAGCGTCTTTTACTGTTAGTCGCAGAAGAAGAAGGGAATGTTATTGGAGCATCGATGTTTACCACGTCTATTTCCTCTGGGATTATGCAATATCATTTGTCTGCCGCAGCTTCAGCATACAGGCATCGTCAGCCTGCTAAAATAATTTTGCATGCTGCTCGTGAATGGGGAAGGGAGAATGGTTATTCTCGACTACATTTAGGTGGTGGTTTAGGTGGGGCAGAAGACTCATTGTTTCGCTTTAAGAGAGGATTTTCTCCCGATATACATCTATTTCAAACGCAGCGTATTGTTGTTGATAAAGAGAGATATGCAGCATTAAGTGGGCAAACTGTGGAGTCACTTGATTTAACTGGCTATTTCCCAGCCTACGCTAAAAAATGATTTTTTAATGAGGACTCGCTATGATTTCTGGTAATTCGGTATATCTTCGTCCAGTGGAGCGTGAAGATCTTCCATTTCTTCTTGAGTTGGCTAATGACGCGTATGTGTCGGGAATGGTCGTAGGGTGGGATTTCCCTGTTTCATTGCATGGGCAACAGCGCTGGTTTGAAAACTCAGAATCCAACACAAAAACTCGTAGGCTCATGGTTGTTGATGCTGAGTCAAAAGAAGCCATAGGTCTTACTGGACTTTGGGATATAGATTGGCACAATGGTAGTGCTTTGACAGCGACCAAGCTACATCCAAAGAGAATTAAAAAGGGGGCGGGTACGGATTCTATTATGCTAACGATGGCATGGGCATTTTATATAGTGGGCTTGCGTCGGCTTTATGGCTCGATTCTTGATTTCAATGGGCCAAGTTTAGGAGCTTATGTTCGCCGTTGTGGATGGCGTATTGAGGGACTTGAGCGTGAGGCTGTCTTTCGTAAAGGCAAATGGTGTGATTTATACAAAGTCGCAGTTTTACGGAAAGATTTTGACTTGCTACCTCTGGCAAGTCAATACATAGAAAGAATTTGCCCTATAGATGTTGATACGATTGTAGATACCAAATTAACAGATTGGTCAGAGCAATTATGTAACCTTACAAAAAACGCTTCTGTATAAAGTGGAGAGTAGTTCCGCCCTTTTGAGTCGACTCTGGCGGTATTCGTTAGGCAGCCAAACGATCCACGTAGTATTTAATATTAACTTACTCTAGTTGGATATAAGTTTCGAAGTGTTGTTTACATTTCAAATGTAGTTGGGCAAGGGTGGCTATTTGATGTTTACTAAAAACTAAGAGTATGAATATGTTAAATACCCCTTTTTCTCCGTGGCCAAGTTTTACTGCCGAAGAAGCTGCGGCAGTGAGCCGTGTTTTACTGTCGAATAAAGTGAATTATTGGACAGGCCAAGAGTGTAGAGAGTTTGAAAAAGAGTTTGCCGCATGGTGTGGTACAACACGTGCGATTGCCTTGCATAACGGAACAGTCGCGCTTGATTTAGCCTTGATTGCCGCAGGCATTAAAGCAGGTGATGAAGTTGTTGTTACCCCTCGCACCTTTTTGGCCTCAGCAAGTAGTATTGTTTCTATAGGTGCCGTGCCTGTTTTTGCCGATGTTGATGCCGACTCTCAAAATATTACAGCGCAAACCATCGCTCAAGTTTTAACATCAAAAACACGTGCCATTATTTGTGTTCACTTAGCAGGTTGGCCATGTGAAATGACGGCTATTAATGACTTAGCAAAAGCTCATAACTTAATAGTTATTGAGGATTGCGCTCAAGCTCATGGTGCCACTTATAAAGGGCAAGCAGTTGGTGGTTTGGCTGATGCGGCGGCGTGGTCTTTTTGCCAAGATAAAATTATGACCACAGGTGGCGAGGGCGGCATGTTGACGACCAACAACGAAGCGTTGTGGTCAAAAGCTTGGTCCTATAAAGATCATGGTAAAAGTTGGGATGCTATTTATAACAAAGAGCATCCGTCTGGATTTAGATGGTTACACGAAACTTTTGGTACAAACTGGCGCATGTTAGAAATGCAAGCAGTTGTTGGTCGCATTCAGCTTAAACGCATGACGGATTGGCATACTGCTCGTACGCATAATGCAACACAAATTTTATCAGCATGTGCCAAAAGTCATGCGTTGCGTGTCCCTGTCGTGCCTGATTATATAGAACACGCTTGGTATAGAGCCTATGCTTTTGTTAGACCAGAAGCATTAGCAAATGGTTGGAGTCGTGATCGTATTTTGGCTGAAATTAATGCGGCAGGCGTGCCCTGTTATAGTGGTTCTTGTTCAGAAGTCTATTTAGAAAAAGCGTTTGATGATACTCCGTGGCGACCTACTGAGCGTTTACCTGTTGCTAAAAAGTTGGGTGAAACAAGTTTGATGTTTTTGGTGCATCCTACATTAACGGCTGCTGAAGTTGATAAAACCTGTGATGTTGTCCAATCAGTGATGCAACGGGCATCGCGCTAGTTTGATATTGCAGGGATTGATCCATGAAAAGTACTATTTTACGGATGTTAGCACTACCTCGGCGCATGAAGCAGCAAATTCTAATTGTTGCTGATCTTGTAGTTCTCCCTATTTTGTTGTGGATGGTATTGGCATTACGCTACGATATGCTTAATCCCCCCATATTGCCTACTATTCCTTTAGGTTGGCTGTATGTTGCCATCTTTGGTGTAGCAGTTCTTAAAGTCTGCGGTGTTTATCGTGCAGTTGTCCGAGCTTTCGACGAAAAATTCTTACAAGATATTTTGTTAGCAGTAGGTGTTATTGTTGTTGCGTTGTTTGTCGGGGTAATTTTGAAGTTACTCCCCATGCCCCGTAGCACGCCCTTTACTTTTGGCTTTTTTATCTTTTTGTGGATATGGGCTAGTCGATCGGTTATTCGTCGCTCAGTTCGATTATTAGTTCAATTACAAGCTCCTGTAACGCGTGTGGCGATTTATGGTGCTGGCATGGCGGGGCGACAAACATTTGCTGCTTTACGTGCTGCGCCTGAGTATTTTGTTGTCGGTTTTTTTGATGATGACGCTAGTCTTGTCGGCACGACAGTTCAAGGTTTACGCGTGCATGCAGGTAAAGATTTTGCACGGATAAATCAAACATTAGAAGTTAATGAAGTCCTTATTGCATTGCCTTCCGCATCCAGAACTCGTCACCGCGAAGTCATTGAGCGATTAGAACCCCTTAAAATTCGTGTACGCTCTTTGCCTGGTTTTACTCAGTTAGTGAATGGACAAGTCTCTATTTCTGATATCAATGAAGTAGATGTGGCGGATTTACTAGGGCGTGATGCTGTACCTCCATCACCTGAGTTAATGGCAAAAGACGTGACGGGCAAGCGCGTTATGGTGACGGGGGCGGGCGGATCAATTGGTTCTGAACTCTGTCGTCAATTAATTACCGCTAAACCTTCACTATTAATTTTATGGGAACTGACTGAGTACGCGTTGTATCACATTGAGCAAGAGCTTAAAGGTATTGCTGATGGTGTTCAGATTGTGCCAATTTTAGGTTCGGTATTGCATCAAGAGCGTATGACGAATGTTTTAAGGCATTATCAAATAGAGACCGTTTATCATGCCGCCGCTTATAAGCATGTACCGTTAGTCGAATGGAATCCCTTTGAGGGCATTGTCAATAATTCTGTGGGAACCTTACGTTCAGCAAAATCAGCAATGGCGGCAGGTGTTGAGACATTTGTACTGATTTCTACTGATAAAGCGGTACGCCCTACCAATGTCATGGGGGCTTCTAAACGTTTAGCTGAGTTATCACTACAAGCATTAGCCGCTTTACCGAATGTCAAAACTCGATTTTGTATGGTGCGCTTTGGTAATGTTTTGGGTTCATCAGGCTCAGTCGTGCCACTTTTTCGTGAGCAAATTGCCAAAGGTGGGCCTGTAACAGTGACTCATCCTGATGTCACACGTTACTTTATGACGATTCCAGAAGCCTCGCAATTGGTGATTCAAGCAGGTGCGATGGGGAAAGGCGGTGATGTCTTTGTCTTGGATATGGGTGAGCCTGTTAGAATTGTTGATTTAGCGCGAAAAATGATTAATTTGAGTGGTATGTCATCGCGTGATGGTGATGGTGATGGTGATGGTGATATTGAGATTCGCTATAGTGGTTTACGTCCTGGTGAGAAACTTTATGAAGAGTTATTAATTGGTAGTAATGTGGTGACAGGTACAGAGCACCCTCGGATTATGCGTGCTGTAGAGGCATTATTGCCAATGCCCGTTCTAGAGCAACTGTTGGATGATATACATCAAGCTGCTCAAAGTTATGATGTTATGCGCTTAAAAGAGTTATTGGCACAATATGTCGAAGGTTATGTGCCTGATATGAATATTACAGGGATGATGCCGATTAAATCATAACAATATTGATCGCCTTGTTTATTCCATACGCCAGCACTTTGCTGGCGTTGTGTTTTTATTTTTTAACATAAACGATTGGAAAAGCATGAGAGTATGTCTATAAATACCGTTGTTTTACCCGTTGCAGGCTTAGGTACGCGTTTTCTTCCCGCAACAAAATCTATTCCCAAAGAAATGTTACCCGTTCTTGATAAGCCGCTAATTCAACTCGCCGTTGAAGAGGCTCATAAAGCAGGTATTCAGCATGTCGTGTTGGTGACGAGTGCCAGTAAAAGAGCGATTGAAGATCATTTTGATGTCAATTTTGAGCTAGAGTCAACGTTAGAATCGCGTCAAAAGTTGGCAATGCTCGACGCTGTGCGCTCAACCCTGCCTCAAGGTATGACGTTATCAGTTGTTCGGCAACCTAAGGCATTGGGTTTGGGGCATGCGGTATTGTGTGCCTATCCTATTGTCGGGGATATGCCCTTTGCCGTGATGTTACCCGATGATTTAATTGATGATTTAGACAGCGGTTGTTTGGCTGATATGGTGGCGCTTTATAATAAAAAAGGCGCGTATTCTCTGGCTGTAGAAGAAGTCCCTAGAGATAAAACGGATAAATATGGTGTTGTCTCATTAAATAGTGATGGTCAAATCGTGGCAATGGTCGAAAAGCCAAAGCCAGAAGTTGCACCCAGTACTTTGGCTGTTGTGGGGCGTTATGTGTTACCCGCAGAAATCTTTCAGGCATTAGCAACGGTGCAAGCAGGTGCAGGTGGCGAGATTCAATTGACGGATGGTATTGCCAGTTTATTGGCAACGCAGTGTTTTTATCCTCATCGTTTCAAAGGCACTCGCTACGATTGTGGCAGTAAGTTAGGTTATTTACAGGCCAATGTCGCTTTTGGTCTTCGAGATGCTGAAATTAGCACAAGCTTTCAAGCATGGTTGCAAGATAATAAATAAAGCAGGTTATGGATATGACACACAACGTTCCACGCGCCGAGTTGTCTGAGTGGTGTTATTTACAAGGTAAAGCAAAAGCAATGCAGCAGTCACATCTTCGTGATTTGGCGCATGATTTAGATCGAAACAATCAGTTAACGTTTAGAGTAGGCTCTTTACTGTTAGATTTATCGAAGCAAAAAATGGATGTTTCTATTTTAAAGGGCTTGGTCAAGCTAGCAGAGGCAGTAGAGCTTCCCAAAGCGATTCAAGGCTTGTTAAGTGGCGAAACGGTCAACAATACCGAAAATCGTCCTGCATTACATAGCGCATTAAGACTGCCAGTCACCGCATCATTAGTGTTGAATGGTCAGGATGTTGTTCCTGCGGTGCATGACAGTTTAGCTAAAATGAGCGATGTCGTTTCGCGGATACATTCACGGCAATGGCGTGGATTTTCGGGGCGAGCGATTACCGATGTCGTCAATATTGGTGTCGGTGGCTCAGACTTAGGGCCTTTTATGGCTTGCCAAGCACTAACTGAGTTTGCGCCAGAAGAAGCGAATCGTCTGCAAGTCCATTTTGTCAGTTCTATTGATGGCACACAACTCTCTGATTTATTAGGCTCTTTACGCCCAGAAACGACACTGTTTATCCTTTCATCAAAATCGTTTACCACCATTGATACTATGTCAAATGCTCATACGGCGTTGCAATGGATGCTAAAAGCGGTTAATGACCAAGCATTAATTGTGGCACATCATTTTATTGGTATTTCTACCCAACCACAAAAAATGTCGGCTTGGGGCATTCCGCCAAACAACCAAATTTTGTTTTGGGAGTGGGTTGGTGGTCGTTTTTCGTTGTGGTCGGGTATTGGTTTGCCTATTGCCTTAAAAGTGGGTATGGCTAACTTTGAAGCGATGTTGGCAGGCGCACACTTTATGGATAACGAGTTTAGCCAAAAACCCTTAGCGCAAAATTTGCCTGTATTATTGGGTTTGGTGGGTGTATGGAATGCTACCTTTTTGGATATTCGTGCCCATTCAATATTGCCTTATGATGGCCGTTTAAAAACTTTTCCTTCTTATTTGTCGCAATTAGAAATGGAAAGTAATGGTAAGTCGGTAGATAAACAAGGTATTGCTCTTGATTATACGACTTGCCCTGTTTTGTGGGGTGAAGTTGGCTCTAATGCGCAACATGCGTTTTATCAATTACTACATCAAGGAACGCAGGCAGTTTCTTGTGATTTTATAGCCCCAATCAAGCGTTATACGGGTGGAGTTTATTCTACTAAAGCGCAAACATCGTTGCAGTCGCAACATCAATTAGCCTTAGCAAACTGTTTGGCGCAATCACGCGTATTGATGCTAGGTGATGCCAGTACCGACAGCGATGCCAACACCCCTAACTTTAAACGTTATCGTGGTAATCAACCTTCAACCACTTTATTGCTAGATGAGCTGAGTCCTTATACGCTAGGGGCATTAGTGGCGTTATACGAACATAAAGTATTTGTGATGTCGGTGATTTGGGATATTAACCCCTTTGACCAATGGGGGGTTGAATTGGGTAAAAAGATTGCCGATAAAATGTCTTTAGCTTTAGCTAGGCAAGAAAAAGTGGCCTTTGATGCCTCAACCATGCATTTATTAGATATTATTTCTAAGGCAAATCAAGGAGTAGCATCATGAAGCTATGTGTACATGGTGATACTTTATTTGCATGGGTTTCTGCCGCTAAATTAGCCGAAACTGGCAACCAAGTTTTGATTCGTACCAGTGGTATAAATAATAGTTTTGACCCTTCGCGTGAGCCAAATTTATCGTTACTTTTAGATGAGCAGCAGCAAGCACAACGCTTAGTTATCGAATCCTTAGCAGATGCAATACCAACGAATGTTCATTTACATCTAATTGCATTAGATGTAGCAGTTGAAGAAATAGAAAGCCTTATTATGCATGTTATTCAGCAAGTAGATGACAGCGCACCTTTATTATTCTTAGTGTTATCAACCTTAGCTATAGGAAGTTTAGATAACCTCCAAAATTTTGCGACTCAGACCTTATTAGATTTAAAGCGTAATCAAAAAGTTGATGTTGTTGGTTTGCCTTTGTTTTGTAGAGAGGGGTGTGCTTTAAGCGATTTTTCTAAGCCCTCATTGTTGTTGGTTAGTGGTGAGCGTGACAGCGTGTCGGTTAAACATACTTTAGAGTTGCTGCGGCCTTTTGTACGCAAAGCAGCGCACATGATGATTGTGCCACATACCACAGGTGAGCTAATTAAAATGGGTGTTAATGCCATGTTGGCAACACGCATTAGTTTTATTAACGAAATGGCCTCGTTAGCCGAAAAATTAGGCGTAGATATAGAGTTAGTGCGTGAAGGTTTAGCCGCAGATCCGCGCATTGGCGCAGATTATTTACAAGCAGGTTGTGGTTTTGGTGGGCCGAGCTTTTCGGAGGATTTATTAAGTTATGCCAAAACACTGCGTGAAGAAGTAGATACCTCAGGTTTAATGGACGCAGTATTGGCTATTAACGAATCACAACGCGAAATCTTATTTAGAAAAGTATGGCGATTTTTTGCAGGAAAATTAGCAGGAAAAAAGCTGGCTATTTGGGGTGCTGCCTTTAAAGCAGGTACAGCCAGTTTAGAAAATTCGGTAGTACACCCGTTATTGCAGGCTTTATGGGCGCAAGGTTGTATTACCCAAGTATATGACCCTTTAGCTAGTGATGCATTGTACGCCCAATATGGCGCGCATCCTTTATTACATATTGCTAAAACAGCCGAAGAAGCGACTCAACAAGCCGATGCTTTGATATTAGTCACAGCATGGGATGAGTTTTGGAGTCCTGATTTTGAGCAACTCAAAAAAAATCTTAAGCAAGCTGTTGTCTTTGACGGACGTAATATGTACGAGCCTGATTTTATGCTTGAGCAAGGTTTTAGGTATTTTGCCATTGGCCGTGGTGAGTCAATTTAATATATTTTAGGAAAGATGACATGAGTCAAATTCAAAAATTAGCCGCGTTTAAAGCCTATGATATTCGTGGTCGTATGCCCGACCAACTCAATGAATTTATGGTGTATTGCATCGGCAGAGCCTATGCACAAATAATAAAGCCAAGCGCACCGATTGCCATTGGCCAAGATATTCGCTTATCAAGTAAAGCCTTAAGCCAAGCCTTAATTGCAGGGCTTAATGCAGAGGGTATTCATACCGTTGACATCGGTTTGTGTGGCACCGAAATGATTTATTTTGCCGCAGGTCAAGAGGGTATGGGTGGCGGTATTATGGTGACGGCAAGCCATAATCCAGCTGACTATAATGGCCTAAAAATGGTTAAAGAGGGTTCGCGCCCCATTAGCAGTGATACAGGCTTAGGTGCAATTGAACAACAAACCATTGCCTTAATGCAAAGCCTAAGTGAGCCAAGCCGTTATCAGTTTAACTCTGCCCTACATACCGAAAAAAACGTATTACAGCCTTATGTTGCTAAGCTGCTGTCGTTAATTAATGTGGCCAGCATTAAGCCACTACATGTTTTAGTTAATGCAGGTAATGGCTGTGCAGGGCCATTTTTTGATGCCTTAGCGCAATATCTTCCTCTAAAGGTAACGCGTTTGCATCATGAGCCAGATGGGACGTTTCCTAACGATGTACCCAACCCGATGTTAGCCGAGCAACAAGCGGTGACAGCAAAAGCAGTGGTAGACGCTAAGGCGGATTTTGGTATTGCATGGGATGGCGACTTTGACCGTTGCTTTTTTTATGACCAAAATGGCCGTTTTATTGAAGGTTATTATTTGGTTGGCTTATTGGCCGAACAATTACTTAAAAAGTCACCCAATTCGGCGATTGTGCATGACCCACGCCTAGTGTGGAATACCATCGAAAAAGTGCAAGCGCATGGCGGCAAAGCCGTAGTTTGTAAGTGTGGTCACTCGTTTATTAAAGATAAAATGCGTGAGCAAGATGCAGTTTATGGCGGTGAGATGTCTGCACACCATTATTTTAGAGACTTTTTTTATTGTGATAGCGGCATGATTCCGTGGATGTTGTTGGTGGAGTTATTGTCTCAAGATGATCGTTCTTTATCTCAAGTCGTTGACCAATGTATGCTCGATTTTCCTTGTAGTGGCGAAATCAATTTTACCATTGCCAATGCCCAAGAAGCGATTGCACGGGTACAACAACATTATGCTACGCAAGCTCATCAATTAAGTACCTTAGATGGTATTTCGATGGAGTTTGCTGATTGGCGTTTTAACCTGCGTAGTTCTAATACTGAGCCTGTGGTGCGTTTAAATGTAGAAACACGCGCTAATTCGGCTTTGTTAGCCACAAAAGTGGCCGAGTTAAAGGGCTTGTTGGTGGGGTAGGGCTTGTTAGCCCTCACCCCAACCCTCTCCCACAGGGAGAGGGGAGTTTTTAGTTAATCCTTTAAAAACGGCTCAATAATGTCATAAGCATAAATTTTGGCATCAATCACCGTCATAAAGGTATAAGCCCCAATAAATTTACGGCTAATAAACATTAACTCTTTAGGCGGCACACTAAATTCACGATTAGCCGCCGACTTAGTGGCTTGCATTAAGACACGTGTATGTAAATTGCTTTTTGCCCAAATATATTTGCCGTCTTCGGTAATGGTTTCTTTGGGGGCATCTTGTAGCTTGGTAAAAGGCTCAACTGCTAACAAACAGACTTCGGCAATTTTCTTTTTGTTTTCAATACCCATTTCATCAAAAAAGCTAAAGCCTTTCATGGACGAAACTAAAGTTTCTCGGTCACGCATTACCGAGGCTTTAGTTAAAGCGCGCGCTAATTTGAGCAAATCATTAGGAAAGTCTCGCACTGCACCAAAATCTAATAAAATAATTTGGTCGGGTGTAGTAACACCATCACCTAAGCGCACTAAATAATTACCAAAATTAGGGTCGGTTTGCATTTCGCCCCATTCAAACACTTCACGGCAGCAAATTTCTAAGGAAGCCATCGCTAACGCATTACGACGCTCTTGCGATAGCATCATAATGGCATTGCTATTAATCGGCACACCATGCTCATAAGACATAGCCAAAATACGCGGTGTGGAGTAATCGGGATAGACTTCGGGTACAATATAGCGATTATCACCTTCGAGATATTTATGAAACAGGCGTGTAGTTTCCATTTCTTGGGGATAATTTACCTCGCGGTGCATCATCATTCTGACTTCTTCAAGCCACTCTTCAAACTCGCGTGTTTGGGGTACAACACGGGCAAAACGCATCATTTGGGCAACTAAACTTAAATCAGAATCAATCGCTTCAGCCACACCAGGGTATTGAATTTTAAGCACTAATTCGGTGCCATCACTTTTACGGCGTGCGCGATGTACTTGTGCCAAAGAGGCTGCACCTATGGGTTCTTGGTCAATCACTAAATCGTTAAAGCGTTTTTCGCCGAGTTCTTGTTTTAAGTGTTTTTCGATGATAGACCAATCTAAAGCGATGGTTTTGTCATTAAGACGGTGAAAGGCGCGAGTGACTTCATCGGGTAAAAAATGCTCGCCATATAAAGCCATCATTTGGCCAATTTTAACAATACTTCCTTTGAGTTTACCCATTTCATCAACAAGGTATTCGGCTTGTTCAGCCATGCTTCTTTTACGTTTGAGTTCGCGTGTCGCGGTGTCGCTAAACATGGTGCTGGCACTGCTAGTGGCAAAACGTGTGCCTGCCACAATACTTGCTTTAGCTAAAGACCAACGACGCTCAAAGCCACCTGTTTTTAAATGATGTAGTTTTTCACTCATGAGAGAAATTCCGCTAAAAAAAAGACTGAGGCAGATAGTTTTTGAAAGCCACAAACTATGTGCCTAAATCCTTAAAGCTGATTTATGGTTGAAGCTAAGTGGCGATTGTAACGTAATTTGCATGCTTTTAGCGCATCTTGTCTAACAATGATAGTATAAGGTGTAATTACTGTCTTGATGATTAACGCAAGATGATAAGTTGTTGGACGACTCAAAAGCAGTGACAAATGACAGCTTAATTGTCCTTATTCGATAATGCGTATAACGTGCAACTGACGCATTATTATGTAATTACAACGGAGTCGCACATCATGACACATCTTTTAACCTTTACTCCTCCACCGCTTAAGCGTATTCAGCAAGGTTTATGGTTGCAGCAGCAGTGGTTTGACCCTGTTTTTACTGGTTTAGACAATGTAGATAAAAGCAAACCTGCGTTGTATGTAGGAAATCATACCTTGTATGGCACATTAGATGCGCCCCTGATGTTATTGGGTTTGTATCAGCATAAAGATATTTTTTTACGCTCATTAGGTGACCATATTCATTTTAAAATCCCTTTGTGGCGTAATTTATTATGGGATAATGGCTGTGTGGCAGCGACACCAAAAAATTGCCAACAACTCATGCAAGCCAAAGAGCATATTTTGGTCTTTCCTGGTGGTGGTCGTGAGGTAATGAAAAATAAAGGCGAGGAATATAAACTCGTTTGGAAGGAGCGCACAGGCTTTGCGCGGATGGCGATGGAGCATGGTTATGACATTATTCCTTTTGCATCAGTAGGGGCAGATGAAATCTTTGATATTCGTTATGATACCAATGACTTTTATCAATCAAAATTAGGCCAATTAGTGCAAAAAACAGGTATTAAAGATAAATACTTACGCGGGGGTGATGCTTTTTTGCCTTTTGCGACAGGTTTAGGTTTATTACCACGCCCCGAAAAATTTTATTTTGCTTTTGGGGAGAGAATTAGTACGGCTCATGTACAGGCAGAAAGCCAAAATAAAGACAGTCAATGGCAAATACGTGAGCAAGTAGAGTCGGCTATTTATGGCTTAATGAGTGATTTATTTGCGCAACGTGAGCAAGAGCAAGCACAATGGCCGTCGTGGCGTAAAAAATTAACTAAGCGAGATAAACCATGTTAAATGTAGAAGCACAGACTCAAACCGAACTTGAAGCGGCCGCCTTTAGGCGTTTAGTGGCGCATTTACAAGAGCATACAGAAGTACAAAATATTGATTTAATGAATTTAGCAGGGTTTTGTCGTAACTGTTTGGCCAAATGGGTTAAAGCCGCCGCCGAAGAGCAGGGTGTCGCGGTTGATTATGACCAAGCACGGAACCATATTTATGGTATGCCTTATGAAGAATGGAAGCTAAAGTATCAGAAGTAGCCTTGGTTATGGAGTCTCTGTCTTGATATTCACCGCCATCGTAACAAAAGCATAAGCTAAAAAAAGACATTTTGAGTAAAAGACAGTAGAATACCGCACAAATTTGTGCGGCTTAGCAAAAGTTTGCCTAAGTCATATCTTCCGTTAACAAGAGGACACTCCATGACTGTCAATAACATTCAAGCCTTGCAAGAAGATCATTTTAGTCGTTGGAAAAATCGTGAAGCGATTACCGAAAATTTGTTGCCTATCATTGGTAAGTTGTACCGTGAGCGTAACATTATTGTGCAGGTGCATACACGCAGCCTTGTCAATCGCTCAGTGATTCAAATTTTAAAATTGCATCGTCGTGTGCGTATGATTGCTGGTGAGTTGTCTATCGTTGATACCGCCCCATTTATTGAAGCACTTAACCAAATGACCGATATTGGTTCTTGTCAGTTGGATGTGGGCAAAATTGCGATTGCGTACAAAAAAAGCGACAAAAGTTTAACGCCAGCCGAATTTTTACGTCAAGAAGCCAAAGCAGCGATTGGTTTAGTCTGTAATGGCAAGCCAACCGATGTGGTGTTGTATGGTTTTGGTCGTATTGGTCGTATGTTGGCACGTTTGATTATTGAACAAACAGGCAGTGGCCAAGGTTTACGTTTACGCGCCATTGTTGTGCGTAAAACTCAAGAAGGTGATTTGGCTAAGCGTGCTTCATTGTTGCGCCGTGATTCGGTGCATGGTTCGTTTGATGGCACCATTGCTGTAGATGAAGAAAACGAAGCCATTATTGCTAACGGCAATTTTATTAAAGTGATTTATGCCGCTAAGCCCGAAGATGTAGATTACACCCAATATGGCATTGAAAATGCGATTTTGATTGATAACACAGGTAAATTAAAAGACGAAGAAGGTTTAGGCCGTCATTTAACCTGTAACGGTGTTGCTCGAGTTATTTTGACTGCGCCAGCAAAAGGCGATATTAAAAATATTGTTTATGGTATTAATAGCAGTGATATTTTAGATTCTGACAAAATCATTTCTGCGGCTTCTTGTACCACCAACGCTATTACCCCAATGTTAAAAGTGTTGAATGACAAATACACCATTGCATCTGGTCATGTAGAAACGGTTCACTCCTTTACCAACGACCAAAACTTAATTGATAACTATCACAAAGCTGATCGTCGTGGTCGTTCTGCCGTATTAAATATGGTTATCACCGAAACAGGCGCAGCTAAAGCCGTTGCCAAAGCATTACCTGAGTTGAACGGTAAACTTACAGGTAATTCGGTGCGTGTACCTACTCCTAATGTGTCGTTAGCGATTTTGAACTTAACCTTTCCAGAAGCGGTTAATCGTGATGAGCTAAATGAGTATGTGCGTCAAATTGCATTGCATTCTAACTTGCAAGGTCAAATTGAATACACTAGCTCAACCGAAGTGGTGTCATCAGACTTTATTGGTTCGCGTTCTGCGGGTATTTTTGATGCACAAGCGACCATTGTAAATGGTAACCATGTGTCATTATATGTTTGGTATGACAACGAAATGGGCTATAGCTGTCAAGTACAACGTATTGCCGAGCAAATGGCAGGCGTTAAATACTTAACCATTCCTCCCGAAAAGTTAAGTGCCTAAGTTTTTAAGCACACTAAAAAGCCAGCGTTTATGACGCTGGTTTTTTTTATGGGGCTTGTAAAATCAAAGGGCTTCTCAAAAAAACGTCATAATGTAGGACTAACGAGCAAAGTTGTTATACAATCGGCCGCTATAATTCGCCATGAATTAGTATTTAAATTATATAAAAAATAATCGCTATGATGTACCACAGGGCTTAAATCAGGTCTTAGACATAAAATTATGTTGGCTCTATGGTGTATTAAAAATAACTTTTATCGTTGTCGAGAGTGCATGATGGTTAAAATAAAACGAGGTTTGGATATTCCCATTACAGGCGCACCGTCACAGCAAATCAGTGATATGTCTTCGGTGCGTTCAGTGGCTATCCTTGGTACAGACTATGTAGGCATGATGCCTACTATGAAAGTCGCCGAAGGTGACCGTGTTATTAAGGGTCAACCGTTATTTGCAGACAAAAAAAATCCCCAAGTGATTTTTACTGCACCTGCAACGGGTAAAGTACGTGCTGTTAATCGCGGTGCGCGTCGTGTATTTGAGTCTTTAGTGATTGATTGCGAAGCCAATAGCACCGAATTTGTGAGCTTTAAAAGCTATAATCGCGAACAGCTTGTTAATCTTAATCGTGATGGTGTCGTCGAGCAGTTAGTGGCTTCTGGTTTGTGGACAGCGTTGCGTACCCGTCCTTTTAGTAAAATTCCTAATCCAGAAACTATACCAAGTGCTATTTTTGTCAATGCGATGGATACCAACCCCTTAGCGGTTAATCCAGAACTCGTGATTCAGCAACAGCAAGCTGCTTTTGAAGATGGTTTGGCTTTGGTGTCTAAACTGGCTGATAAAATGTATGTCTGCAAAGCAGACAACGCCACCTTTAACACCGCTACATTTAATCCTCACGAGTTTAGTGGTGTACATCCTGCGGGTTTGGTCGGCACACATATTCATTTTTTACATCCTGCATCCGCATCGCGTGTGGTGTGGCATATTAATTATCAAGATGTTATCGCCATTGGTAAATTATTTGCCACAGGTGAGCTAGATAGCAGCCGTGTTATTTCTTTGGCAGGTTCGGGCGTACGCCAACCGCGTTTAGCCAAAACGATGCTTGGTGCGTCTTTAGTTGATATGACCACAGGCGAATTAGCAGGCAGCGACAACCGTATTATTTCGGGGTCAGTGTTGTCGGGTCGTCAAGCGCAAGGTGTAGAAGCTTATTTAGGGCGTTATCATTTACAAGTGTCGGTTATTCCCGAAAGCAAAGAGCGCGAAATGTTGCACTATATCAAATTAGGCTCGCATCGCTTTTCGGTTTTAGGTATTTATCTGGGTCGTTTTTTGGGCAAAAAATTTAATATGACCACTAGCACCAATGGCAGTCAACGCGCCATGGTACCCGTTGGCTCGTATGAAGCGATTATGCCTTTAGATATTTTACCAACGCAATTATTACGTTATTTATTAGTGGGTGACACCGATACCGCACAAGCACTGGGCTGTTTAGAGTTAGATGAAGAAGACTTAGCCTTATGTACCTTTGTTTGCCCTGGTAAATATGAATATGGACCCATCCTACGAGATGTCCTAAACCGCATTGAGAAAGAGGGTTAATCTATGAAGTGGATGCGTAAACAACTCGACAACATGGCACCGCACTTTGAAAAAGGCGGTCGCTATCAAAAATGGTATGCCTTATTTGAGGCGGTAGATACCTTCTTATACAGCCCACCCGATGTGACGCATACAGGCTCACATGTGCGCGACTCTGTAGACTTAAAACGGATTATGATTTTAGTGTGGATGGCGACCTTTCCTGTCATGTTTTTTGGTATGTGGAATATCGGCAATCAGTCATTAGGCGCATTAGCTTATGCCATGCAGCATAATCCAATCGTTACCCCCGAATTAGCCATTGATGGTTGGCGGCATTGGTTAATTGCTTTAGTAGCAGGATTTGACGCTAACTCGTGGTGGGATTGCCTAATTTATGGGGCAACGTGGTTTGTGCCTATTTATGCCGTTACGTTTATTGTAGGCGGTTTTTGGGAAGTGTTATTTGCCATGAAGCGTGGCCACGAAGTCAACGAAGGCTTTTTTGTGACTTCGGTATTATTTGCCTTAGTTTGTCCACCGACTGTGCCTTTGTGGCAAGTCGCCTTAGGCATTAGTTTTGGTGTGGTTATTGGCAAAGAAGTGTTTGGTGGTACAGGTAAAAACTTTATTAACCCTGCGTTGGCGGGTCGTGCCTTTTTGTTTTTTGCGTACCCTGCGTATATGTCGGGTGACACCGTATGGACAGCCTTAAACGCTGATATATGGAAGAATATCGATGGTTTTTCGGGTGCAACTGCTTTGGGTCAAGCTAAATTGGCAGGTTTAAATGCGATGCAGCACATGACCGCAACGGGTTTACAGCCTATTACATGGTGGGATGCCTTTATAGGCACCATACCAGGTTCGGTAGGTGAAACCTCAACCGCTGCTATTTTAATTGGTGCAGTGGTGTTGTTAATTGCCCGTGTTGCCTCTTGGCGCATTATGGCAGGCGTTATGATTGGTATGGCCGCCATGTCTTTTGTGTTTAATCAAGTCGGTTCAGACACCAACCCTATGTTTGCGATGCCGTGGCATTGGCATTTGGTATTGGGTGGTTTTGCTTTTGGTATGGTCTTTATGGCCACCGACCCTGTCTCAGCCGCCATGACCAATACAGGCCGCTTGGTGTTTGGTATGTTAATTGGGGTGATGGTGGTGTTAATTCGAGTGGTGAATCCTGCTTACCCAGAAGGCATGATGTTGGCTATTTTATTTGCTAACTTGTGTGCGCCACTCATTGATTACTTCGTAATGCAAGCCAACATTAAACGGAGGGCCTTACGCAATGTCTAAGGAATCTACAGGTAAAACGATTGTTGTTGCGGGTGTGTTATCAGTGGTTTGCTCCATTGCCCTTGCTGCCGCAGTCACCTTATTAAAACCTATTCAAACCGAAAACAAAGAGCTTGATAAACAACGTAAAATTTTAGCAGCAGCGGCAGTATTAGCCGATGGCGAAGGTAATAAAATTCAAGTTAATCAAGAGTTTGCTAAATTTCAACGCTATTTGGTTGATTTAGATACAGGCACATTTACTCAAATTAAACTTGACGACAGCTACGACCAACGCAAAGCCACTAAAAATCCTAATGAGTCTGTGGCTCTAAGCCAAGCACAAGACCTTGCAGGGCTAAAACGTCGTGCCAATAAAGCCGATATTTATGTTTTGCGTGATGCATCGGGTAAAGTCGAAAAAATGATATTGCCTGTCTCGGGTTATGGTTTGTGGTCAACTTTGTATGGTTATTTGGTTTTAAATCAAGATGCAAATACTGTGGGTGGCATTACTTTTGTTGAACATGCCGAAACGCCGGGTTTAGGTGGCGAAGTCGATAACCCTAAATGGAAAGCGTTGTGGGTTAATAAGCAAGTGTATAGCAGCGATGGTCAAACCCAGTTAAAACTTGTTAAAGGCGGTGTTGATGCCTCCAAGCCTGATGCCGTTTATCATGTCGATGCGTTATCGGGTGCAACCTTAACCAGTAATGGCGTAAGTAACCTTATTCAGTTTTGGATGGGGGATATGGGCTTTAAAAAATTCTTGACCAAAGTCAAAGCAGAGGGGATTTAACATGGCCGAACAACATAACACCAAAGAAATTTTGCTAGGGCCAATTTTAAATACCAATCCTGTTATTTTTCAGGTTTTAGGTATTTGCTCCGCCTTAGCCGTGACCAGTAGCTTAAAAACCGCTGTGGCGATGTCTATAGGTTTAACCTTAGTAACGGCTTTTGCTAATTTATTTATTAGTATGATTCGTAATGTGATTCCTAATTCGATTCGTATTATTGTGCAAATGGTGGTTGTGGCAACCTTAGTTATTATCGTTGACCAATTATTACAAGCCTTTGCACCAGCCATTGCTAAACAAATGTCGGTGTTTGTGGGCTTAATCATTACCAACTGTATTGTGATGGGGCGTTTAGAAGCCTTTGCCATGAAAAATCCACCTGTCATTAGTTTTATTGACGGCTTGGGTAATGGCTTAGGTTATTCCGCTTTATTATTGGTGATTGCTTTTGTACGCGAGTTATTTGGCGCAGGCAGCTTGTTTGGTATTACCATTTTACAAACGGTCAATAATGGCGGTTGGTATATTCCTAATGGTTTATTGTTACTGCCTCCTTCGGCCTTCTTTTTGATTGGTTTAACCATTTGGGCGTTACGCACATGGAAAACTGACCAACAAGAAAGCATTGAATTTAAAATTGCGCCTCATAGCCAAGCACAAACTCATCATTAAGGAGCAAGATAATGGAATACTATTTAAGTCTATTTATCAAAGCTGTCTTTATTGAAAACATGGCTTTGTCGTTCTTTTTGGGTATGTGTACTTTTTTAGCGATTTCTAAAAAGGTTCAAACCGCCATTTCTTTAGGTGTGGCGGTTGTGTTTGTGCAAACGCTCACCGTGCCTATCAACAGCTTGTTGTGGCAGTATTTATTAAAAGATGGAGCTTTAGCGTGGACAGGCATGGAAGGGGCAAATACCATTGATTTAAGCTTTTTATCGTTGGTTAGTTATATTTGTACCATTGCAGCTTTAGTGCAAATTATAGAAATGGTGTGTGATAAATACTTTCCTGCACTCTATAACGCCTTAGGTATTTACCTGCCGCTTATTACCGTGAATTGCGCGATTTTAGGTGGCGCATTATTTATGCAGCAACGTGATTACCATTTTACCGAGAGTGTGGTGTATGGCTTAGGCTCGGGTGCAGGATGGGCGATTGCGTTGGTATTATTGGCCGCCGTGCGCGAAAAATTAAAATACAGCGATATTCCTGCAGGCTTACAAGGCTTAGGTATTACCTTTATTTCGGCAGGACTCATGGCTTTGGGCTTTATGTCCTTCTCTGGCATTAAACTTTAAAGGGAGAAGCATAAATGTCTCAAGAATTTATTATTGTTTTAAGTATGGCCATGTTTACAGGCACGGTATTGGTGCTAGTGGCTTTTATTTTGATAGCGCGTTCTAAATTAGTATCTGAGGGTATGATTACCATTGATATTAATCATGACCCCGAAAAACGACTAGAAGTGGCTAGCGGCGGAAAACTACTCCAAGCACTTGCAGACGAAAAGCTTTTTTTATCGTCTGCTTGTGGTGGTGGTGGTACGTGTGGCCAGTGTAAAGTCAAGGTGAAGTCGGGTGGTGGTGATATTTTGCCTACCGAAGAACCTCATTTTACTAAAGGCGAAATTCGTGACGGATGGCGTTTAGGCTGTCAATTAGCCGTTAAACAAAACCTCGAAATTGAACTAGATGAAGAGTTTTTTGGCGTAAAACGTTGGGAGTGTGACGTTATTTCTAATGATAACGTGGCTACCTTTATTAAAGAGTTGGTGCTTAAATTGCCCGAAGGCGAAGATGTACATTTTCGTGCAGGCGGTTATATGCAGCTCGAAGCACCTGCCTATGAAGCGGATTATAAAGACTTTGATATTCAACCTGAATATCGCGAGGATTGGGAAAAGTTTAAATTGTTTAGCGTTAAAGCTAAAACTACAGAACCCACCATTCGTGCCTATTCGATGGCGAATTATCCCGAAGAAAAAGGCTTACTCAAGTTTAATATTCGGATTGCCACGCCACCGTTACGTCAATTACATGATGTGCCTGCAGGTAAAATGTCTTCTTGGGTATTTAACCTCAAAAAAGGCGATAAAGTGACGGTGTTTGGGCCTTTTGGTGAGTTTTTTGCGCGTGAAACCGATGCCGAAATGGTGTTTATTGGTGGTGGTGCAGGCATGGCTCCAATGCGCTCGCACTTGTTTGACCAATTAAAGCGTTTGCATTCTAAGCGTAAAATTAGCTTTTGGTACGGTGCGCGTTCACTGCGTGAAACCTTTTATGCCGATGAGTATGACCAATTAGCCGCCGAAAACCCTAACTTTGAATGGCATTTGGCGTTATCTGAGCCACAACCCGAAGATAATTGGACAGGTTATACAGGTTTTATTCATAACGTTTTGTATGAGAACTACCTCAAAAATCACCAAGCTCCCGAAGATTGTGAGTTTTATATGTGTGGCCCACCCATGATGAATGCGGCGGTTATTCAAATGCTACTTGATTTGGGGGTTGATAAAGAAAACATCATGTTGGATGATTTTGGCGGTTAATCTCTTGTTGTAACTTGCAAAAAAATACGGGCGTGTTTATCACGCCCTTGTTTTACCCAATACATTCTATTAAGTTGCTAATACGAATCCTCTAATCATGCGTTATTTATTTATTCTTATTGCCTGTTTTTATTTATTAAGTTGTTCTAGCGTGTCCTCCAAAGAGCCTATTACGCTGTCAGGCATTGCCTATAACAGCATGGCGTGGTCGGTCAAAATAGATGTTTTGCCTCCAAATATGTCGCAGCCACAATTACAGCAAGAATTACAACAAAGTCTAGATCATGCCAATAAGGTGTTATCGACCTATCAACCCGATACCGAGTTAATGCAGTTTAATCATTCGTCTATAGGGCAATGGCAAACAACAAGCCCGATGTTATTTGATGCCATTACCACCGCACTTAGCGTGAGTCAGGCCACACAAGGGGTATATGATGTCACGGTAGGTGCGTTGATTGAATTATGGGGTTTTGGCAAACAAGCGATGCCAAGTCATATTCCAACGGAGGCCGAAATTAGCCAAGCACGTGCTAAGGTAGGTTGGCAATATGTGGCAGTTGATAGGCAAAAAAAGCAATTGCAGCGTCAAAAAGATGTGTTTATTAACTTATCTTCTATTGGTGAAGGTGTAGCGGTAGATGAATTACAAAAGATTCTCGCTAAGCATGATATTAAAAGCTATATGTTATCTGTGGCAGGTACGTTACGCACTCAAGGTTTTAAGCCTAATGGCCAAGCATGGCAAATTGCCATAGAAAAACCTGATGCCAGCGGCTTGCCTGAGCGATTATTAAGTTTAGGGCAAGGGGCGATAGTGTCCACGTCTGGCTCGTATCGTAATTATCACGAAATAGACGGCATACGTTATTCTCATACCATAGACCCACGCACAGCCAAGCCAATTAGTCATAAAACCGTATCAACAACGGTTGTATTTAAAGATAAAACAGCCGCCAATGCTGACGCATGGGCAACGGCACTTAATGTATTAGGTGCAGAAGAGGGTATCGTAATCGCGCAAAAAAACCATATTGCGGTGTATTATTTAGTTAAAACGCCAACGGGTTTTAGTGAACAATATACTGCTGAGTTTAAACCCTTTTTAGGAGCAGCCATACCATGACCATTTTTTTAGTTTCTTTAGTAGCAATAGTTTTAATGATTGTTTTGATGGCTGTTGGTGTGATGATGGGTAAAGAGCCACTCAAAGGCACATGTGGTGGTCTTAATCGTATCATGGGTGATAGAGACTGCCCTGTGTGTGGTGGCGATACTCAAAAATGCGACAGTACCGAAAATACCCCTAGTCCATTAATTAAAGATGCAATGAAATAAAGAGTAAGCTATATGGCATGGGTTTATTTGCTGATTGCGGGTGTGCTTGAGGTTCAATGGGCGGTTACCATGAAATATACCGAGGGCTTTAGCAAATTGTGGCCTTCGGTTTTTTGTATTGTGGGTATGGCAGCTTCGGTGTATTTTTTGGCTTTAGCACAAAAAACATTACCGTTAGGCACAAGTTACGCTATTTGGACAGGTATAGGTGCGGTCGGCGCAACCGTTTTTGGGATTGTATTATTTAATGAGCCGCGTGATATTACGCGTATTTTGTGCATTTTGTTGATTGTGGCAGGTATTTTAGGATTAAAAATAACGAGTGGGCATTAGAGGCTATTCTTCCCTCACTCTAGCTCTCTCCCACAGGGAGAGAGAACTCCCTCTCCCTGTGGGAGAGGGTTGGGGTGAGGGCTAAATCAAAACAGCAACAGCCCCTAGATATTTAAAGTGTTTTAAGTGCCAAACTAGGATAATCAGTAATTAAGCTATCTAAGCCCATATTTTGTAAATCAATCATGCGTTGCGCTTGATTGACCGTCCATGTAGACACCATTAAACCGTGTTGATGGGCTTGTTGTATTAAATCAAGATGTAATAATTGATGATGTGGCGCAATGAGCTTACAGCCCAAGCTTTGAGCAAGGCTAATAATATCGCCCTTAAAATCATCTTCTACCAACAAACCACGCGCTATATGAGGGGCTGTTTGTTGCATTAAGCGTAAATAATCAATATTAAAAGACGTGGTGACGACACGCGAGCCAAAGGCTTGGCACAGTATAGGCAGTTGTTGAGCCACAATAGCGCAGTCTTCAGGTGTGCTTACTTTTACCTCAAGCTGTAAGTGTTCAAAATCAGCTAAACAGGTTAATACGGCTGCTAAACTTGGTACACCATCATCATGTGGCCAAGAGCCAAAATGAGTACAGGCATTTAAGGCAGTTAATTGGGCTAAGGTTTTTTGATGGACTAAGCCACTACCGTTGGTAGTTCTATCTACAGAATCATCATGAATAACCACTAATTGACCATCTTGTGAAACGCGTATATCAAACTCAGCCGCACGAACCCCTAACGATTTTAAATGCTTAAAACCACTGAGGGTATTTTCGGGAGCTTCACCACGCGCACCGCGATGGCCAATAATCTGCATGAGTTATTGTTGCACTTCTACATTAAGCGTTGCTTCATTAGCCGCAGGGGTAGCGTCGTTGGGTATGGCCGCATTGTTAACAACAGGTGCGTCTTCTTTGACCATACGTACACTTTGCACCACATGTTTATATTCAAACACTACTGTGTAGTCAGAATAAACCCAACGTGTAATAGGTGGATGGCCTACCGCCTTAAGTTTGCTAACGGGTACACCATAGTTTTGTTGTACTTTGGCCATGCTCATGCCTTGTGGGGGCAAGTCGGCAGCGTGAGTGGTGGTAAATGCAACTAACAGAGCAGGAACTAAAAACCAGTTTTTCATGTCGCGCCTCGGCGAATATGTTATATTTTTAGCGATATTAGAGAGTTAGTCACTTTTATTCAAGAAGTGCCTGATTCTTTTTGTTTTGCAGCCTTTAGGACTTACGCGGTTATCGCTTTTCTTGCCTGCATTTTAATCTTTTTTAATGATTTTATGCGTGTAAAACGCGTGTCTGCGGTGCAATGCGTAATTCCTTCTTTTTTATTAGTGTTTTAGATTCATGCCAGTAACTCCTGCTACCAAAGTGTCAAAATCATCCTATCATGGCCGTAAACCTGCTCGCCAAAGCAGTGAACAGCGACGTTTAGCTATTTTACAGGCCGCTTTGCGAGTCATGGTGCGTGATGGGGTGCGTGGCGTGCGCCATCGTGCGGTGGCCTTAGAAGCAGACGTGCCGCTTTCGGCCACCACCTATTATTTTAAAGATATTCACGATTTATTAGCCGACGCATTAACACTGTATGCTAAAGACGTGATGGAAAATTTTGTTAATCCGTTTTGGGTCAAAATCCATGAATGGTTGCTTATTCACTTTCCCTTGTATTCAGGCACAGATTTAAGCACTGCCTTACCAAGTATTATCGAACACATGGTTGATGTTGCCGTTGATGAAGCCCTTGATCGTTTAAAAAATCATCGTGATACATTAATGATTGAACAAGCCTTTTGGTATGCGGTGTTGCAAGATGAGCGACTGCATGGTTTGGCTTTAGATTATAGTCAAAGCCTATTAAAAGATATTTCGCAGATGTTGTCTTTAATTGGTGTAGAGCGTCCGCAAGAGTCGGGACGTTTGATTTTAATGACCATTCGCCACCTCGAAATACAAGGTTTATTGCAGCCTGCTGGCTGTTATGACCGTGAGGCCATGCGCCAATTGTTATTATTACAAGTACGCTCTATTTGTCGTATTTAGATAAATAAGACAAGAATAGGGCGAGGTAAAGCCTTTGTTTTTAAAAATCTTTATAGGCTAACGTTTTAATTAGGAAAGAAGAACTAGGACATGAATACAGCCGTGAACAGCACCAATCAACAGCAAGAAGTGTTAGCGCGTGTACAGTTAGATGAGTCATGGAAAGCTGCGCTTGCAGAGACTTTTTTTAAGCAGTATATGACTAATTTGCGTCAGTTTTTAGCGGACGAAAAAAAACAAGGTAAAACCATTTATCCGCCTGCGGCTGAATATTTTAATGCCTTAAACACTACGCCATTGTCAGACGTTAAAGTCGTGATTTTGGGGCAAGACCCTTATCATGGCGTAGGTCAAGCACATGGTTTGTGTTTTTCGGTACGCAGAGGAATCGCTATTCCACCTTCTTTGCGTAATATTTACCGAGAACTAAGTACCGATGTAAACGCACAGCCTGTGAGTCATGGCAATTTAAGTGCATGGGCAGAGCAAGGCGTATTATTATTAAACAGTGTGTTAACGGTAGAAGCAGGTTTGGCCGCCTCGCATCAAGGGCGTGGTTGGGAGTTATTTACCGACGAAGTCATTAAAGTCGTCAATGAACAATGTAGTAATGTGGTGTTTTTATTGTGGGGCAGTTATGCACAAAAAAAAGGTCAACACATTGATACTCAAAAGCATTTAGTCTTAAAAGCGACACACCCCTCACCGATGGCGGCTAATCGGGGTGGTTTTTTTGGCTGTAAGCATTTTTCTTTAACCAATGCCTATTTAATGGAGCATGGTATTCAACCTATCAATTGGCAATTACCCGTATGAATCAGCAAGCCCTTGTTTTATTTGAAGAGTTAGCGTGTGCGAGTGGCAAGCGTATTGGCATAGCGCAACTAAATAGCGAAAAATCGCTTAACTCACTAAATTTAGCCATGATTCAGCTTTTGACCCCCCAACTACAGGCATGGGCAAAAGATGAAGGCATTGTGGCGGTATTTTTACATAGTGCAGGCGAAAAAGCCTTTTGTGCAGGCGGCGACGTTAAGCAAATTTGTTTAGCGGTGCGTGCTAATGGCATTGACGATAGCAGTGCAGTAGATTTTTTTAGTGCCGAATATCGTTTGGATTATTTGATTCATCAATATCCTAAACCCTTGATTGTCTGGGCGACTGGCTTTTCAATGGGTGGTGGTATTGGTTTGTTAGCAGGCGCGTCGCATCGGATTGTGACCGAAACTTCACGCCTTGCGATGCCCGAAATCAGCATCGGTTTGTATCCTGATGTGGGTGGTTCGTGGTTGTTGTCACGCCTAGGCAAAGTCGGTTTGTTTTTGGGTATGACAGGCGCGCAAATTAATGCGGCTGATGCCCTGAGCACCCAATTTGCGAGTCATGCTTTAGCCAGTGGTACACGCCATGATGTGATGAATGCCTTAACACAAATGGATTGGGACGAAGACACACAGGCGCATCATCATCAAATTAGCCAATTATTAATGCGTTATCAATTAAGCGATTTAGCACAAGGTCAGCTTGATATTGCCGCCGCAGACATAGAGCAACGCACCAGTGCAACGGATTTAGCGCAGTTATATCAACAATTAATACAACCGTCTGATAACCCGTGGCTTCATAAAGCAGCGATGACCTTAAAACGGGGTTCGCCTACCAGTGCTGCTTTAATTTATAGGCAATGGCAAAACGGCACAGATTTAAGTTTGGCGGAGTGCTTTAAGCAAGAATTAACGCTATCGGTGCAATGTGCGCGTCATCCTGATTTTATTGAAGGGGTGAGGGCGTTATTAGTAGATAAAGACCAAAATCCGCAATGGCAAGCGGCTACTATTGCCCAAGTTACCGAGGCTTATGTAGAGGAGCATTATAAACGCTTATGGCGTAAGCATCCTTTAGCTGATTTAAAATAAACATGACTTACGCATTTCATCGAAATTGGCACGTTTTGTGAGCATAAAATCGTTAAAACGATTGAGGTGTGAACAAATAAGTGATAACCGCGTAAGTCGTAATAGAGAATAATAACTATGTCGTTATATGCTGATTATGTTTTTCCTGTGGTCTTAGATATTGCTACTAAACCGTTAAAGCCGCAGCGTCAACAAACCATTAGTTTGGCCAAAGGTCGTGTCTTAGAAATAGGCATTGGTACAGGTGCAAATTTACCCTTTTATACCTCACAAGCCCAAGAAATTATTGGTATTGAACCCTTCATGGCGATGCTTAAAAAAGCCGAATTAATGGTAAAAAAAGCACCTGCTAATGCCTCGGTTAAATTGGCTGTGGGTGATGCACATCAGCTTGAGTTTGCTGATAATAGTTTTGATAGCGTGATTATGTGTTTGGTGCTGTGTACCATTCCTGACCCTTTACAGGCTTTAAAAGAAGCCTATCGGGTGTTAAAGCCTAATGGTCAATTATTGTTTTTAGAACACGTTCGCGCTCCTAGTACTTGGGTGGCGCGGTGTCAAGATGCCATTAACCCTGTATGGAAACACCTCGCTTGTGGTTGCCAATTAAACCGTGATACCGAAGCAACGATGGTGCAAGCAGGGTTTAGCTTTAAGAATATTGAACGCTTTCAACATCCAAAGTTAATTTCTGTGGGTGGCAGTATTATTCAGGGTGTCGCACTCAAATCATAAGTTTTAAAGTATAACGAGTACAGATTATGAATTTAGAAAAAGTCATTTTTGCATTTTTTATTGTGTTAGCGGCTACGCTAAATTTTGGCTTTTTTTTGGGGGATATTGAACGCCCCGAATTACATCATGTGGGCGAGTTTTCAGCGGCACTTATTATTAATTTAATAGCGACAACTTTAAAGTTTGGTGACCGCTCACACATGGGGGCAACCCAATTAGCGACTAGCTTAGCCGCTACTTTACAACTAGTTGCGGCAGCTATGTTTTGGGGTTATCAAACACAAGTGGTTGGCGGGATGACTCCAACAGCAATGGCAGGTATCGTATCTTTGGCAGGCGGTGCCATGTTAGCGAATTTTGTGTCATTGATTTTATTGATTGCCGAAACAGTGATGTTTAGACGCTAATGAATACCGCTCTTTTTATTGCGTTGCGACGCTTACGTTTGCCAATTATTGCTGTCATTTTAAGTTATGCTATTAGCGTAACAGGATTGGTATTAATAGAAGGCATTGATGATCACGGTCGTCCTGTTGAGATGAGCTGGTTTCATGCCTTTTATTTTATGAGTTATACCGCTACGACTATTGGTTTTGGTGAAGTACCTTATGCCTTTACCAATGCGCAACGAATGTGGGTTACTTTTTGTATTTATTTATCGGTGACGGTTTGGGCATGGCAACTGGCTGCGATTATTGCCCTAGCTCAAGATAAAACCTTTTTAGAAGCCATGAAACGCGGTAATTTTAGCCGCCAAGTAAAACGTATTGGCGAACCTTTTTGGTTGATGTGTGGTTATGGACAAACAGGGGCTTTGTTATGTGAGCGATTGGCTCGTACAGGTCAGCGTGTGGTTGTACTTGAAAAACGCGAGCAAGAAATTTTTGAATTAGAGTTACATGACCACGGCTTAAGTATTCCTGCTTTGTTGGCCGATGCACGTAATGCCGAAATACTAATGGATGCAGGCTTGTCTCATCCTCAATTAGCAGGTGTATTGGCCTTAACCTCGGATGATGCTACCAATTTAGGCATAGCCGCCGCCGCGCGGGTTTTAAATCCTTATGTGCCTGTCTATTGTCGTTCCGAAACACCTAGTATTGCCGAAAGTGCCTTAGCTTTTGGCACAGATATGCTCATCAATCCGTTTAAAGCCTTTACCGAAGAATTACGTTTATTATTACTTAACCCCGAAGCGCATACCCTATTTATGCGTTTAACACCAACGCATGGGACGGGGCGTTTAAGTGAGCGTCCTTGCCCCGAAGGGCAATGGATTATTTGTGGTTATGGACGTTTTGGTCAGTTTGTAGTCGATGTATTAAGTGAAACAGGGCGACCCTGTACGCCAATTGACCCGACTTTACTTAACTTGTCTGCTAAAGATATTGATGGTGTATGGCAAGATGAATTAGACGAATTACGCAACGCACATTTGCCCTATGCCGCAGGCATTGTAATAGGAACAGGCGATGACACGCGCAACCTTGCTTTGGTTGCCTTGGCACGACAAGTTAACCCCGATATTTATGTCATTTTGCGTCAAAATGATGACCATAGTGCCATGCTTTTTCAGGCATTAAAACCCGATATGCTGATGGTGCCGAGTGTGATGGTAGCGCGTCAATGTTTAGCGGCCATGACCTCGCCTATGTTGCCGCGTATGCAAGAGCATTTACGCCGTATGTTGCCTGCAACAGTGCATCGTTTGTTGGAGTATTTGCCTTATGAAGATACCCATGTATGGGAAGTACGCCTAAATTTTGACGAAGCCCCTGCGGTTTTTGCGTTATTAGGCAAAGAGCGTGATATTTGTTTAGGTGACTTATTGCGTGATAATCGTGACCGCGAACGGCGTATGGAGTTACATGCTGTTGCTTTATTGCGTGGCGGGCAGTTTTTAGCAGGGCCCGATGAAGACGCATTGCTATTAAAGCCCCATGACCGTTTATTAATGGCAGGCGCGGCAAATAATCAATATCGTTTAGAGTTAACTTTGCGTAATGAGCAAGTGTTAACTTATGTGATGGACGGTATAGATCGCCCCGATGGACTAATTTTTAGATGGTTAGCCGAGCGCAAACAACGTAAAAATGCCAAAAAAGTATAGGGCTTGTTGGTATCCCTTCGGCTCCGCTCAAGGAGCATTTTTTGTTGGCTAAGCGGAGTCGAAGCCCTTATAAACAAGTTTAGATAAAAGAGGGTTTACTCTTTAACCTCAACTGTATATGGCAAGTTTAATAGTGTAAGCGGTAATTTTTCTTCACCTAAAAACACTGTACTCACATATTCATGTCGCACAATCGCTAATAACTCAACTGCTTGACTGTTAGTATGTGCTGCCAATACCACATGGCCTTGATTACGTCCTGTTTCATCATAAATTGCGCTATTAAGTGCAGGCAATACGCTGCTATTAACACTAAAGCGATGCACCCATTGTTTAAGTTTGCCTCTAAAATATAAACGCGCAATAATTTCTTGGCCTGTATAACAGCCTTTGTTATAGCTAATCGCTTGTAAGTTCAAAAAGTTAAGCTCTTGAGGCTGATACAACTCGCTTGTTTCGGCTAATATAGGCGATTCACCTGCCGCAATTTGTGCTGCACGCCATTCATTCATCGTGCTGATTTGGGCTTGTGTGCTTAATTTTGCCCAAACTTCCTCAAGTGCATCAGCTTGTACTAACACCAGCCAACGATGCTCGCCGTGTACCCGTGTAATACTGATTTGCTCGTTGCTTTGTGTTTGATTGATAGTTGCAGGACAAAAGCCAAAAAGTGTCTTTAAAACCGTTGCTCCATCAACGCCTACAATGCCCAGTACAGCGACATCAGGCGTGCTAATTTGTGCTTTAGAAAAGACAATATATTTTTGAAACGTGTTTTTTGCAGTAGCGAGTAGCTCACTGTCCATCACCAAATACAGGCTTTGTGTAGGCCATTCAACGGCTCTAAAACTAAATACAATACGGCCTTTAAGATTGGCATAAGCTCCTAAACGCGACTGTTCGGCGTTAAGTTCTTTAAAGTCTGTGGTAGTTTGACCTTGCAAAAACTTATGTGCATCAATACCTTGAATATTTAAGACGCTCTCATTTGTGAGCCGAATAATTTGTAACGCAGACATAATACACACTCAATAAAGCAGTCTAAGCCCTAGACGATAGGTTTTTGGTTGAGTAAAGCATATAATAGTTTAACAAAATCAGCGAGATGAAAGATGCGTGAATTAACTACTGCCGAACGTGCCATGTTTTGGCGCGCTAGACGCGGCTTAAAAGAGTTAGATGTGTTTTTTGAGCCATTTATGCGCGACCATTATTTGTTGTTGCCCGAAAATGAGCAAGCCATGGTGGCTAAGTTAATTAAATGTGAAGACCCCGATTTATTGGCGTGGTTTATGGGCTATGAGCAGCCAACAGACCCTAATATAAGCCATATTATTAAGGTGATTTATGAGCGCGTGGGAATTGGACAGTCCCATTAATGCCTCGCGTTGGCAACAGGGAAGTGTGATGTTTTTTTATTTGTTGGCGTTAGCGGCCATTTGGGTGGCGTATATTCCTATATGGGTAGCCATTGGCTTGAGCGTGTTGGTATTAATGCTGTTTGTGGTGCAATATCGTCGCCATAATAGCTTAACGGTGACTCGCCTTAGCACCCATCAAGACGAATGGTTTATTTATTTGCCTACAGGCCAACGCCTTAAAGTCACGCTAAGCTCAGTGATGTTGTGGCGATATTTGGTCATTTTACGTTGTAGTAGCCAAGCCTTAAATATGCCGTATCAGTTGGTGTTGTTTCCCGATAGCCTTAATGCAGGTGACTATAGAAAGTTACAGGCTAGATTAAGGCTAATGGATATTTAATTACTAATGTAGATAGGTCGGGTTTAAACCCGACTGAAGATAAACAGCTAAATAATGTTCTGTTGCTCTACCACAAACTCAGGTGGCATTAACACGGTATCCACAATCTCGTTATTCATTTGTGGATAATCGAGTGTGTAATGCAAACCACGGGACTCTTTTCGTGCCAAAGCCGAGCGCACAATTAACTCACTAATTAATACTAAATTGCGTAACTCCAATAAATTGGGCGACACTTTATAGTTACTGTAATATTCGGTGATTTCAACCTTAAGCAATTCAATACGGCGTAAAGCACGTTGTAGGCGTTTGTCGCTGCGTACAATACCCACATAGTCCCACATAAAACGTCGTAACTCGTCCCAATTATGCAAAATAATCACATCTTCATCGGAGTTACGCACTTGCGACTCATCCCAAGAGAGGCAAGCAGGTGGCGGTGCGGTGTCGTGTAAACGACTTTCGATATCTTGCGCGGCAGCCATAGCAAACACAAAACATTCTAACAACGAATTACTTGCCATACGATTTGCGCCGTGTAAGCCCGTAAACGAGGTTTCACCAATAGCATATAAATGGCTAATATCAGTTTCGCTATGCAAATTCACCATCACGCCGCCACAAGTAAAGTGAGCTGTAGGCACGACAGGAATCCAGTCTTTAGTAATATCAATTCCGTATTGCAAACAGGTTTTATAAATCGTAGGAAAGTGACTTTTAACAAACTCAGGTTCTTTGTGAGTAATATCTAAATACACACAACGAATACCCAAACGCTTCATTTCAAAATCAATGGCACGCGCCACAATGTCGCGTGGTGCAAGTTCGGCACGTTCGTCAAAACGCGGCATAAAACGCTCACCATCGGGCAAACGCAACACTGCGCCTTCACCGCGCATCGCTTCGGTAATCAAAAAAGACTTAGCTTGAGGGTGATATAAACTGGTGGGGTGAAATTGGTTAAATTCCATATTGGCGACGCGACACCCAGCACGCCATGCCATTGCAATGCCGTCACCTGTGGCAATATCAGGATTACAAGTATAAAAATAAGCGCGGCTTGCGCCACCTGTGGCCAAAGCCACAAAACGCGCTCTAAATAACTCAACTTGGCCAGTCGCTTTATTTAAAACATATGCACCCACAACCCGATTAGGCTCGTTTTCTAAACCCAATTTTTTGGTGGTAATTAAGTCAATCGCGACACGGTTTTCGAGTAGTTGAATATGGTCACATTCTTGAACACGTTTGACTAAGGTAGTAGAAATAGCCACACCTGTGGCATCGGCGGCATGAATAATACGACGGTGTGAGTGGCCGCCTTCACGGGTTAAATGCAGATGCTCACTGTCATCAAGGGTAAATCTAACGCCTTGTTGTATTAACCATTGAATCGAGCGTGCGCCATTTTCGACCGTAAATTCTACTGTTTTTTTGTGGCATAAACCTGCGCCTGCAATTAAGGTATCTTGTACATGACTATCGTTGGTGTCAGTTTCGTCTAAAACTGCGGCCACGCCACCTTGCGCATAATAAGTGCTAGCCTCGCTTAATTCGGCTTTAGATAACACGGCAATTTTAAGGTGTGAAGGCAATTTTAACGCTAAGGTTAAACCTGCCGCGCCACTACCCACAATCAGCACATCATAGTCAAGATTATTCATGGTTGTTTAGTCAAAGCGTCATTCAGTTATCACAAAGTATAAAACAGACTGAGTTAGGACAATAGTACAAACGGGCATACAATCAGGCTTAAATTGAGCATATTAGGGTTTATCATGGCAGTTAGTGCATTTTACGCACACAAAGAGGCAATTATGTTAGAGCAACAAGCCACGGTAGTTAATATTGATGCCAAAAATGAGGTGTGGGTATTAGCTGCGCGTCAGAGTGCCTGTGGCTCATGTCAAGAGTCGGCACAGTGTCATCCATCTGGCGTATTAACTGCCCCAAGTTTGGCTATTCAAGTCAAAAAAAATCAGCATATTTTAAATGTGGGTGATGAAGTTATTATACAAATAACCGAACAAACACTGTGGCACGGTTTATTTTATTTATACATTTATCCTCTCGTTGCGTTGGTGTTTGGGGCAATCATAGGTCGGTTTTTTGAGGGAGAGTGGGGCGCAGCCCTGATGGCGAGCTTATGCTTTGTGATGGCTTTAGTGCATGTTAAACAATTAACGCAACAGCAAAACGACAATTATTTACCAACGGTTATCAAAAAGATCAATTAGCTAAAAAAAATTACACAGCCTCTATAGTAGCTTGGCGTAATTGGTTTTAAGTTTAGTCACTTATTGATGGCATACGTGGCTTTTGCTCATTTTGGCGAAGAGCGTAGGTTTTGTTATTTTTCTTTACAGTAGCAATAATTTTAAAACAAGTAGGGTTTTAGTATGAAACAACAGCAATCACCTAAAATACGTGCATGGTTAGTCGGCATCGTTTGTACGGTAGGCATGCAAAGCGTATGGGCATCAGCCGTAGCCGTTGATTTTTCAGATTTAGTCGAAAAAAACGCACCCGCAGTGGTTAATATTAGTGCCTCTACTAAAGCTAAAAAACGTACTTTATCACAGCAACAACAGCAGCAAATTCCCGAAGCTTTTAAACGTTTTTTTGGTGAGGATTTTGGTTTTGCACCACAACCGCGTGACCGTCAGTCTTTTGGTTCGGGCTTTATTATTTCTAAAGAAGGTTATGTATTAACCAATAACCATGTGGTTGACCATGCCGATAAAGTCATGGTTAAACTCAATGATCGTCGTGAGTTAGAAGCCGAAGTGATTGGTACAGACGAGCGTACCGATGTCGCCTTACTTAAAATCAAAGCCGATAACTTACCTATTGTACAAATAGGCAATCCTCAAACACTCAAAGTAGGTCAACCTGTATTAGCCATTGGATCACCTTTTGGTTTTGATTATTCGGCCACTGCAGGTATTGTCAGTGCTAAGTCACGCGCTTTGCCTAATGAATCCTATGTGCCGTTTATTCAAACTGATGTGGCCATTAATCCGGGTAATTCGGGTGGGCCTTTGTTTAATTCGGATGGTCAAGTGATTGGTATTAACTCGCAAATTTATAGCCGTTCGGGTGGTTATATGGGCTTGGCTTTTGCGATTCCTATTGATGTGGCAATGGATGTAGTTGAGCAGCTTAAAGATAATGGCAAGGTGTCGCGTGGTTATTTAGGTGTGATGACGCAAGATGTTGACCGTAATTTGGCCGAAGCCTATGGCTTAAGTAAACCGATGGGGGCATTAGTTGCCAAAGTGTTGCCTGATACGCCCGCCGAAAAAGCAGGTTTAAAAGAAGGAGATGTTATTTTAGCTTTTAATGGCCAAGAGATTGGTTTGGCTTCGGAGTTGCCGCAGTTAATTGGCCGTACCAAAATTGGTAAAAAAGTTCCGTTAAGTTTATTGCGTGAAGGCAAAAAGATTGAGCTTCCTTTTGATGTGGCCTCTTTGCCAGAAGATGAAGTGGATACCGAAAAGCAAGCCACTGAGCCTGATTTAAATAGTTTGGGTATTGGCTTACGCAATTTGACCGAACAAGAAAAAACGCAGCTTAAACTTGATGACGGAGTAGTGGTGTTACGCTTGGCTGAAGATGGTGCTGCTGCTGAGGCAGGTATTCGTCCTAATGACGTAATTATACGTGTTAATAATCAACGTGTTAAAGACACCCAAGAGTTTATTAAGATTGCTAAAAAACTCCCTGCCAATAAAGCTGTGCCTGTGTTAATTAGTCGTGCAGGTCAGCCGCGTATTTTGGCATTACGTATTGAAGGTACAGATAAAAAGGATAGTAAGTCTAAAAAATAATACCAACGCGTATTCCCTCCCCCTAATTTAGGGGAGGGTTAGGGTGGGGTCAGCATAAGGGCTTAAACCTAAAAATGCTTTTATCAGTTGGCTATTTGGTATCTATCATCGTGCATAACCGCTAAAAACTCAAAACTGTGTCTGCTTTTTTGCTACAATGCCGCACCTTTTTCTTTGCCTTGTTGGTACAACTCTGTGACTGATATCAAACATATTCGTAATTTTTCTATTATCGCTCATATTGACCACGGTAAATCTACCTTAGCCGATCGTTTTATTCAAATTTGTGGCGGTTTACAAGACCGTGAAATGCAAGCGCAAGTGCTTGATTCTATGGATTTAGAGCGTGAACGTGGTATTACCATTAAAGCGCATTCGGTGACTTTGTATCACACAGCCAAAGATGGTAATCGTTATCAGCTAAATTTTATTGATACACCGGGCCATGTTGACTTTTCTTATGAAGTCAGTCGTTCTTTAGCCGCCTGCGAAGGGGCTTTGTTAGTGGTTGATGCGGCACAAGGCGTAGAAGCACAGTCAGTTGCTAACTGTTACACTGCCATCGAACAAGGTTTAGAGGTTTTACCCGTCTTAAATAAAATTGACTTACCTCAAGTTGAACCTGAGCGCGTCATGAACGAAATAGAAGAAATTATTGGCATTGATGCTAGCGAAGCCTTTAGAGTCAGTGCAAAAACGGGCTTAGGTGTTTTAGAGTTATTAGACGAACTCATCGCCAAAATTCCTGCACCTACAGGTGACAGAGATGCGCCGTTACAAGCCTTAATTGTGGACTCGTGGTTTGATAACTATTTAGGCGTGGTGTCTTTAGTGCGTGTACGTCATGGACGTATTAAAAAGGGCGACCGTATGTTGGTCAAAAGTACAGGCCAAGCGCATTATGTGACTAGCATTGGCGTATTTAACCCTAAGCATAGCGAAACAGGCATGTTAGAAGCAGGCGAAGTCGGTTTTGTGATTGCAGGCATTAAAGATATTTTTGGCGCACCTGTAGGCGACACCATTACCCATTACAGCACACCTAATGTAGACATCTTACCGGGTTTTAAAAAAGCCAAACCTCAAGTTTATGCAGGTGTGTTTCCGATTGATTCCAGTGATTTTGAAGCATTCCGCGAAGCCTTACAAAAATTAAAACTTAATGATTCTGCGTTGTTTTTTGAGCCAGAATCTTCTGATGCTTTAGGCTTTGGTTTTAGATGTGGCTTTTTGGGCATGTTGCACATGGAAATTGTGCAAGAGCGTTTAGAGCGCGAATATAACCTCGATTTAATTACCTCTGCACCCACCGTTGTTTACGAAGCTAAAAAGAAAAACGGCGAGATTGTGTATGTAGATAACCCGTCTAAGCTGCCCGAAGGTTCGTCGATTGAAGAGTTGCGTGAACCGATTGCCGAAGTGCATATTTTAGTACCACAAGAGTATGTGGGTAATGTCATTACCTTGTGTACTGAGCGTCGTGGTGTACAAAAAGACATGAAGTTTTTAGGTAAACAAGTGGCTCTTAGTTACGATATTCCCATGGCCGAAGTGGTACTCGACTTTTTTGATCGTCTTAAATCGACATCACGTGGTTTTGCCTCGTTAGAGTATGGTTTTAAGCGTTTTGAAGCCTCAAGTTTGGTTAAAGTAGATGTGTTAATTAATGGCGAAAAAGTCGATGCTTTAGCGATGATTTGCCATACCAACGATGCACGTCATCGCGGTTTATCGTTAGTTGATAAAATGAAAGATTTGATTCCACGCCAAATGTTTGATGTGGCGATTCAAGCCGCGATTGGCAGTCAAATTATTGCTCGTTCTACCGTTAAAGCAATGCGTAAAAACGTCTTGGCTAAATGTTATGGTGGTGACGTGTCGCGTAAGAAAAAACTCTTAGAAAAACAAAAAGAAGGTAAAAAGCGCATGAAACAAGTGGGCAATGTTGAGATTCCTCAAGAAGCATTTTTAGCGGTCTTAAAGGTGGATAGATAATGGACTTTGATTTTGCCCTAATTTTAACGGTTTTAACGCTGTTGGCCGCTTTAATTTGTTTGATTGATAAAGTCTTTTTTAAACAACATAAAAAAGCCTTAGATAGTCAACAAAGCTCACAGCCCTATAAAGAAAATATTATTATCGAATATGCGTATTCGTTTTTTCCTGTGTTGGCGGTTGTGTGGGTATTACGCTCATTTTTATATGAGCCATTTACCATTCCCTCAGGCTCGATGCTACCTACACTAGAAGTGGGTGATTATATTTTAGTCAATAAATATAATTATGGCTTACGTTTGCCTGTGCTTGGTACAGAAATTTTACCGATAGCTAAGCCACAACGTGGTGATGTCATGGTGTTTAAGTTTCCGCCGCAACCTAGTATGAACTTTATTAAACGTGTGATGGGCGTACCAGGCGACAAAATTAACTTTGCAAACGACACACTGTATATCAATGGTGAAGTAGTTGAGCGTACACTGCTCTCGCAAGAGCCATCTGTTGAGCCGTGGCAGCAATATTTTACCGAAGATGTGAGTGGTAAAAAACATCTGATTCGTCAAGAAGTAGGGCGTTATCCTGCGGGTAAAAGTTGGGGTTATACCGTACCAGCAGGGCATTACTTTATGATGGGTGATAACCGTGATAATAGTAATGACAGCCGTTTTTGGGGTTTTGTACCCGAAAAAAATATTGTTGGTCAGGCGGTTTATATTTGGACTCATAAAGAGCCAGGTTTACACTTGCCTAGCCTTCATCGTAACCGTGGTATTCAATAAATTTAAAAAGAGTTTGGGGGGCGTATGCGTTCATCACAACGTGGGGTATCGTATTGGGGTATTTTGTTTGGGGTAAGTTTTTTTGCCTTAATGATTAAGGTGGCCGCTACGGTAGGGCCAATGTATTTAGACTACATGACTATTGATAAAATGCTACAGGCTAAATTTAGAGATACTCAAGTTGATAAATTTGAGTTAACGCAATTTTCTAAAGATTTAGCTGCTCAAATGGATCGTAATGGAATTCGTGATAGGAAAGTAGAAGATCTAATGGTTTTAAGTCGAGATGGTAATAAACTATTAATAGAACTTGATTACGAAGAACGTAAAAACTTAATGGCTAATTTAGATGTCGTGGTACATTTTAAAAAGAGTTATACCACAGATAAACCCGATGGGTTTACCGAATGACGCTTTCTTATCAACGCTTATATCGTGCTTTGGACTATGTTTTTAAGGATGAAAAATTACTCAAGTTAGCCTTAACGCATCGTAGTATCAGTGGCAATCATAACAATGAACGCCTAGAGTTTTTGGGCGATTCTATTTTGGGTATGGTTGTTGCTGACTATTTGTATAAAAACTTTGCCCAAGAAAAAGAGGGGCGTTTAACGCGTTTGCGCGCTAACTTGGTTAAACAAGATAGTTTAGCTGAAATAGCACGGCGTTTAAAATTAGGTGACTACTTACATTTAGGCGCAGGTGAGTTAAAAAGCGGTGGCTTTAGACGTGATTCTATTTTAGCCGATACGGTTGAAGCGATATTAGGTGCGATTTATTTAGATTCGGCTAATATCAACACATGCCGCGACTGTGTTTTAGGTTGGTACGGTGAACGTCTGCAACAAGTTGCCACCGAAACCGTTTTAAAAGACCCTAAAAGTCGCTTGCAAGAATACTTACAAGCGCATCACTTAAGCTTACCTACTTATAGTGTTTCCGCTATTTTAGGTGAAGATCACAACCAAACCTTTGAAGTACAATGTCATATTCCTAATATGTCGCCCGTACAAGGTAATGGCAATAGCCGCCGTCACGCCGAACAAGCGGCGGCCATCATGTTATTAAAACAGTTAGGTATTGAGTAAACACATGACCGAACAACTTATAGAAAATTTTTTTGGTGCGACTACTCAACAAGTAGATAACCAAAATTATCGTTGTGGCTTTATTGCTATTATTGGTCGTCCTAATGTGGGCAAGTCTACCTTGCTTAATCATTTATTAGGGCAAAAACTATCCATTACCTCGCGTAAGCCTCAAACGACACGTCATAAAATTTTGGGTATTGTGACCGAAAATAATATGCAAGCGATTTATGTTGATACCCCCGGCATGCACAAGCGAGAAACTCGTGCCATTAACCGTTATATGAATCAAGCGGCACAAAGCGCACTTAAAGATGTTGATTTGATTTTGTTTGTGGTTGATGCTTTAAAATGGACACCTGATGACGATTTGGTATTAGAAAAACTACAATATACCGATACACCTGTCATTTTAGTGATTAATAAAGTTGATACCTTAGACGATAAAGGCGTGTTATTACCGCATTTAGAATCGCTAAACCAAAAACGCCACTTTTCGGATGTCATCCCATTATCGGCATTAAAAGGTCATAACTTGCCCACGCTCCATGAAGTCGTCGGGCGTTATTTGCCTTATGCACCACCCATGTATGGCGAAGATCAAATTACCGACCGTTCACAACGCTTTTTAGCCGCCGAAGCGATTCGTGAAAAAATCATGCGTCAAATGGGTGACGAAGTACCTTATGATTTAACGGTACAAATCGAAAGTTTTAAAATAGAAGGTAATTTGTATCGTATTGATGCCACTATTTTAGTTGAGCGTGATGGTCAAAAAGCCATTGTCATTGGTGAGGGCGGGCAAAAGTTAAAATCTATTGGCAAAGCAGCACGTTTAGATATGGAAAAACTTTTTGATTGTAAAGTGATGCTAACCTTATGGGTCAAAGTCAAAGGTGGTTGGTCTGATGATGTGCGTGCGCTAAAAAGTTTGGGTTATGGTGATATTTAGTCATTATGGCTAATTCAAGTGCATTAGCCCCTTTATGCCATGCTTTTGTATTACATAGTCGGCCTTATCGCGAAAAAAGCCGTTTGGTCGATATATTTACCCTGGAGCATGGTTTGATTCGTGGTGTGATGCGCCAACAAATTCCGCCTTTGTTTCAACCTTGTGTTATGGCATGGCGTGGCAAAAATCCCTTAAAAACCATTAGCCAGTGCGAAAGTGTAGGGCATCCCTTAGTGTTAGAGGGTAATGCCCTGTTTTCGGGCTTTTATCTTAATGAGTTATTAGTGCGCTTGTTGGCCGATGAAGAGTCGCATAGCGAACTCTTTGTTTTATATACGCAAATATTAGCTCAATTAAACACTACTACCCAATTAGAGCCATTATTACGTCGCTTTGAGTTATGTTTATTAACCGCATTAGGTTATGCCATTAATTTTACCCAAGATATTTTGGGTAAGCCTTTATTACCGTTAGCGTATTATCAATATCAAGCAGAGTGTGGTTTTATTGAAGTAGACGATGTGTCCGACGGTGGTTGGCAAGGGCAGTATTTATTAGCGATTGCCGCTCAAGATTGGACACAAGCCCAAACCCGTCAAGCTGCAAAGTATATTTTGCGCACTGCATTGGCGGCACATTTAGGCAATAAACCCTTAAAAAGTCGAGAATTGATGACTTACGCCTTTCCCCAAAAATTAGTGAGTAAATAAGCACTAACCGCGTAAGTCATTACCATGTTAGAGGACAAACCAATGAGCATTTTATTAGGCGTTAATATTGACCACGTTGCCACATTACGCCAAGCGCGTGGCACACGTTACCCAGAGCCACTACACGCGGCTCTATTGGCAGAAGAAGCAGGGGCAGACGGTATTACCTTACATTTGCGTGAAGACCGTCGTCATATTCAAGAGCGTGATGTGCGTTTATTAGCTCAAATGTTACAAACAAGAATGAACTTTGAAATTGCCGTGACCGAAGAAATGCTGCAATTTGCTGAGCAACTTAAACCTAAGCATGTGTGTTTAGTGCCAGAGCGTCGTGAAGAATTAACTACTGAAGGCGGTTTAGATGTGGCAGGTCAGCAAGATAAAATACAAGCCGCGTGTCAGCGTTTAGGGCGTTTAGGCATCGATGTTTCGTTATTTATTGACCCCGAAGCCAATCAAATAGATGCAGCCATTGCTTGTGGCGCACCCACCATTGAGCTACATACAGGCGCGTATGCCGAAGCAGACACAGACGCAACGCAAGCCAATGAATTACAACGTATTATTGCCGCAGCAGATTATGCCGCTAATAAGTTAGTGGTTAATGCAGGGCATGGTTTGCATTATCATAATGTACAAGCCATAGCACAAATTAAAAGTATGAATGAGTTAAATATTGGCCATGCCATTGTGGCTCATGCTTTGTTTGTAGGGTTTAAAGCGGCTGTATCAGAGATGAAAGCCTTGATGATTCAGGCGCGAGCATAGTACCAGTATTTACTATATTACTCCCTCTCCCTTTGGGAGAGGGTTGGGGTGAGGGTCAATTTGTGATAACTATTACTAGTTTTCCAATTCAATCGTGCCAGATACTTGTACATTAAGCCGACTTTGGCCACCTGCATAGTCGGCAGCAGGGGCGGCATCAGCCATTTCCATTTTAGCCGCACGCATCATATACATCGGTTGTGGCGGTTGATTATTAGTTGTACCTAAATTCATTTGTACCAATTTATAGCCTTTAGCATTCCATGCGGTTTTTATTTTATCAGCGCGTGTTTTAAATGCCACAACAGCCTCGCTAATTAACTGGTTTTCTAGCTCACGCCGTGTTTCGGGCGCAACACTAAAGTTTAAGTTATTTAACTGGAGCTTGCTTTGTAGTTGACTAATTAACTCACCTGCCGCCTTAAAATCTTTACTAGAAACCTGAATTTCGGCACGGCCACGCCAGCCATCTAATTTATTTTTATCATTATAAATAGGGTAGGTTTGTTGATTACCACTGGTTAACTTAACGGTAGTGTAACTTGCACCTAATTTTAAAGACTCATTAGTTGTTGTAGTGAGATCTTTAGCTAATAGCGCAGGATTTTTATTGCTTAACTCCACACTCAAAGTGGCAGACAATAAGTCATTGGCAATTTCTTTTTCAACATCGGTTTGAAAATCTATACGTTGATAAATAGGCGCATCGGCATACACAGGTAAAGCGGCAGATAAGGCAAGTAAAACAACAGCTTGTTTTAACATAATAGCATTCCATATTAAAAAATAATAAGCCATTGTCTCGTTTTTATATGTAAACAAACAGAAGGAAATTATCTTCTGTTTGTTACGATATTTACGTTTTACAGTGGTTTTATTTACGTTTAGAACGATGCTCTTGTTGCTCCATCGAACGTGCAACACAAGCAATAGCACACAATAAAGTAAATAAGAGGGCATTAGCAGGAATTTGTAAATTAAAATCCCCGCTAGAGTGAATCATAATACTCATAATTCCCATCATGGCAGCAAAGCCCATGCCTTTTAAAATCGCCGTATGACGTTGTGTTTGAGCCTGAATAGCTTTTATAAAGCACAGCAAAACAATTAATCCAAAAAATATGCTACCAATCAGGCCATATTCTATGCCTATTTGCAAAAAATCATTGTGAGCAAAATCATAAAAGCCCATAGACTGGTTATCTTGGTAATTAGGAAAAATACTGTAATAGCTGCCTGCCCCAGAGCCAGTCAACCAAAAGTCATGTAATACATCAATGTTGTTTTGAAACACAAAAGTTCGCTCTTCGTGTTGCAGCTCAGTTGATTCTAAGCGTGCGGCAAGTTGGTCTAAACCAAACCATGAGCCTAAAATCAAAACATCAACGGCAATTAAACTGCCAAATAAAACAGCTAATGACTTGGCTTTATTATGTTTACGATATAACCATAAGCCCACGATGCCACAAACGCCTAAGCTAGCAAAAAAGGCACTATTACCACCACGAGAGTGTGATAAAACTAAAGCGACAACCATTAATGCCAAAAATACTCTTAAGCGTGCTTTGCCACTCAGCATGGTAAACATAAAGTTGCGTAAACTGGCTCTAAAGCCCGCAAAATTATCTTTATTAAGTAAAATTTGTGTGACCAATAAGCCTACACCTAAGGCAATCGCCATTTCTAAATAGCCTGCAAAATTGTTACGACCTACAAAAGTACCACTTGCAGAAGATATATATGATTTTCCTGTTATCGCAGCAATATTAAAAATATCAAATGTAGAGCCGCCTAATACTACTAATACACCATAGGCAGCCTGAAACACACCACTAATAACAATGGCTTGAGCCACTAAATTAAGACGACTTGGGGTATTGATAAGAGCGAGGGCTAAAACAAAAAACAAAGCATAAGCTATACTTTTTTGGAGCTTATAAAGTGTAGCACCTGTATCTAAAGATAAACTTTGCCATGCTTGCGGGTTAGCCGTGTAGTGTAGATGCTGTGGACTTAACCACGTTAATATCTCTGGTGGTAAGGGAACGAGTTGTAAAGCTGTCCACAGAGGAATGGCAAAAAACAAGCCGATTATAGTTTTATTATGGCCTAATGCTTGTGGACTGCCTTCTTCGGCTTTTTTACTGAATAGCCATACAATAAATAAAATCGCAATTAACCACTCTAATAGGGCAGCAGACCATATTCGATGACTACCTAAAGGTAGTGGCGACCAAAGTAAAATGCCACAAAAGATTAAAAATAAGAAACGTTGCATAAAAGGAAGGTAATCATATAAATGTAAACAATAAAAAAGGGTCTAAAAAGACCCTTTTTCTAACACGATAGACGATTAAGTAGGTGATTTGCTACCGCTACCACCGCCGCCACCGCCTGTTGAACCAGTATTACTACCAGTAATGGTAACACCAGATGCAGTACCAGAAGAACTACCTAGTAAACCATTACTGCCTGTGTTAGACAAACCAGCAGATTGGTTAATACTATTTGTTTGTTGTGGTGCAGCAGCAATAGCAGCCTGAGCAGCAACTGCAGGAGGAACGCCTTTACTAACAGCAAAAGCCGTAATTGCACCAGCACGAGCAGGTGCAGCAGCAACTGCAGCATTAACGATAGCAGGAGCGTTTGTTGGATCTGCAGCTAGCAACTCTGCCATTGCTTCTTCTACAGTTAAACCAGCAGCAACACCAGCAGCAATCGCTTCTTTGGCATTTTTGGTTTCGGCACTATAAGCCGCGGCAGCTTTACCAACAGCACCAGCAGGTGCAGCTTGTACAGCAGTCATTGGTAATAGAGCGGCTACCAATACTAATCCTAGCAATGACTTACGCATAGGGATAACTCCTTTGATGGATAAAAATTAGTCTTTAGACTATAGGTCGAATCCTAGTCCAAGACAAAAGGCTTGGCAAGTAGAAAGATGTTACAACACATAAAAATAGACAAAAGGTATAATAATGCTTTTGTATGGCTATGTTTTTAACGCTTAATACCGCCATTTAATGGTGATATTATAAACTATTTTACAAGTTATAACGGCACGTTTGTATGACAAAATACGTTTTAAATCTGTTTTTAAGCACATGGATTTAGCGGTGTTTTTGACTCATACCTTCTAAACGAGCGTCTTTTTCTTGCCAAATCTGATTAATCCAATGCTGAAAGTCAACTCTAAAACTGCGGTCATTTTCGTAATCGCCTGTTTTTAATTGGGTTGGAATTTGGCGTGTTTGTACATGAATATCAACTGTTTTATTTTTGCCACACATAAACTCCCAAAAATTAGGTCGGCCATCAGGATAATAAATAGTTACATCAACTAAGGTATCAATGCGTTCATTCATAATATTAAGTGCATAAGCCATACCTGCCGATTTAGGCTTGAGTAAGTGCTTGTAAGGTGACTCGCGTTGCTTGTGTTTGTGTGGCGTAAAACGAGTTCCTTCTAAAAAATTCATAATAGAGACGGGCGTATATTTGAATTTTTCACAGGCTTTGCGAGTGGTTTCTAAATCTTTACCTTTGAGTTCGGGGTGTTTTGCTAAAAATTCTTTGCCATAACGCTTCATAAAGGGGAAGTCTAATGCCCACCACGCTAAACCAATAACAGGCACATAAATTAACTCACCCTTTAAGAAAAACTTTAAAAATGGTGCTTGTTTATTAAAGATTTTTTGTAATATAAAAATATCTGCCCACGATTGATGATTGGCAATAACCATATACCAGCCGTCGTATTTAACGTCATTTAAGTCGCCTGTTATGTTGTACTGGGTTTTTTGAGTGCTGCCTAAAACGGCACTATTAATGGCAATCCATGCTTCGGCAATTTTAATACAACTGAGTGTGCAGACCTTTTGTAAAGGCTTGATGGGGGCAAGTTTTAATAAGGCAAAACCAAACAGAGGTGTGCATGAAATGATTGTGTTAGATACAAGTGCTACACAATTGATTGCGCCAACCATAGGAGCGGGTAAATTGGATAACATGACAACCTCTGATTAGTATGAATGCAATAATATACAAGCGTATATTATTTGTTTGGCTTTGAAAAGTCATCTTTAAGTGGAGGGATATTACCGTGTTTTTGGCGAGGGTAAACAGGTGTTTTTGTACATGTGTTGCAAATTTTAAGTTTTTAACGCTAAAAAGATAGTTTTTTAATGAGCCAAATCATAGAATTGATGGCAAGGAAGATGTTTATGTTTCAGTAAGGAGTGCGTATGCGTAGTATCGTGGTGATATTTTGTTTTGTGTTAAGTACGGCTGTATGGTCGGGGCAAAATAATTTGTATCGTTGGCAAGATGCTAATGGACAGTGGCATTTTGGTGATGCGGCGAGCAGTAGTGGCCAACCTGCACAGACTATTGAGTTGCCACCCGAATCACAAAATGTCGTTAAAACCCCAAAAACAAAATCTATCAAAACAAAAAATGCCAAAGCCACTCCTAAAATAAGCCATAATAAAGTCAAGCAAGAAACACGCATTCAAAAAAAGCTCCGTTGTGACAAAAAACGCGATGAGTTGCGTTTTCAGGCGTTTCGTACCGAGGAACGTAATCAATATGACCATGACTGTATAAGTGAGATGAAGTGGTGACCGAAAAAACAAATATGGTGAAATATGTTATTGGCGAACGTCAAGTATTAGCCAAAATGAAAAATGGTGAGTTTCGTCTAGTTAAATTACAAGTAGGTTTACCTGAGCCATTAGAGAGTCGTTGGCAATCCGAAATAGCCTTAGATGGCTTATACCCCAATGTGGTTAAAGTACCGGGTGTGGATTCGTTTCAATGTTTAAATTTGGCTTTTGGTGTGGTGCGTACTGCGCTTGAAAAGTTTATTGAATCGGGCGGTGAGTTATATTGGAAAGATGGCTCAGGCCCTTTAACTTTGGTAGATATTTTTTCATGAAGCAAACAGTAGAAGTAGGGCGTTATCGCCATTATAAAGGCAAAGATTATCAGGTAATTGCTGTGGCTAAACATAGCGAAACCGAAGAAGAGTTGGTGGTGTATCAAACTTTATATGGTGATTTTTCGTATTGGGTGCGTCCATTAGCTATGTTTTGCGAACGCGTGATTGTTGATGGAGTCGAACAAGCACGCTTTAAGTTTATGGGGCAGGACTAATTTGTAGTTCTTCCATTAAACTTTGGTCAACTTGAATCAGGCCGCGTTTAGGTCGGTCGAGGTCTATAATCAAAAAGACAATTAAGGTAATAAGAAAAAAGACAATTAAGGTAGGAATGGTAATGCGTCGGCCGTTGAGTCCACTCGAATAACCTAATACACCACCCGAAATAATAAAAATTAAAAATAGTAACAGTAAAACCGTCTCTGGCACATGCAATTGTAAAAACGCATTTCGTCTACCTTGACTATCAATAACTTCATTTAACGAGTTAATAAAAGTGCCTGTTGTGACAGGGCGAGGGTCGTCTTGAGCGGCGGCAACGGCAATAGACCACAGCTTGTTTTGTATCTCGTTGATTTGCTGATTATAGGCTTGGCGTTGGCTGCGCTGGGTTAAATCGGTGTGACCAATCGCAATACGTAAGTTAATGTATTCACCCAATAAAGCGTTGCTTGTTACTTGGTATTGTGTGGGGAGTAATTTTACTCTTAATAAAAGCGTGCCAATGGCATTGGTTTCGGCAATGAGTGCTTGGCAACGATTATCATAACGCTGCATCGACATACTAAAGGTAAAACCTAGCAATAACGCCAATAAGCCCAAAATACTGCCCTGAACAGAATTAGTAAGGGATTTGCTGTCTTCGTCGGTTTTGTTTTTCTTGATAAAGCCAAGTCTAAAGCCAATTTCATTGACTAATATAATAGATAAAAAAAGCACGCTGGTAATGGCAAGGCTGCTGTAGTCATACAAAAACTCTGGAGAGTTAATAGATAGGCTCTTAAAAACGTAAAAATACTTACAGCATATTTTAACAAAATTTTTATAGGCTTTTTAGTCTATCTACCATGTATTCCAAAAAGTTATCAAATATATAAAAATTATAAAATTGTTTTATCATTTCTACTGTCATAGAATCGGGATATTCAGCCAGCACAGAGGAAAAAACCATGTCAGCTAAAACCTTATACGATAAATTGTGGGATGACCATTTGGTCAAACAACGTGATGACGGCTCATGTTTGATTTATATTGACCGTCAATTGTTGCACGAAGTAACCAGTCCACAAGCTTTTGATGGTTTGCGTTTAGCTAATCGTCAACCGTGGCGTTTAGATGCCAATATTGCCACCCCCGACCATAATGTTCCCACCGATAAAGACGAGCGTAGCCGTGGTATTGCGGGTATTAAAGACGAAACATCTCGTATTCAAGTACAAACCTTAGACGATAACTGTAAAGCCTTTGGTGTGGTTGAGTTTGATATTTTTGATGAGCGTCAAGGTATTGTTCATGTAGTAGGACCAGAGCAAGGTTTAACCTTGCCAGGCATGACCGTTGTTTGTGGCGACTCTCATACCGCAACACATGGCGCATTTGCTTGTTTGGCACATGGTATAGGCACGAGCGAAGTTGAACACGTGCTAGCCACACAATGTTTAGTGCAAAAAAAATCTAAAAATATGTTAGTTAAAGTCGATGGCGTATTAGGTGAAGGTGTCACTGCCAAAGATGTTGTATTAGCCATTATTGGCAAAATTGGCACTGCGGGCGGCACAGGTTATGCCATTGAGTTTGGTGGCCAAGTATTCAGAGACATGAGCATGGAAGGTCGCATGACCGTGTGTAATATGGCTATTGAAGCAGGCGCACGGGTGGGCATGGTGGCGGTGGATGACAAAACCATTGCTTATTTTGACGGCAAACCTTTTGCCCCTAAAGGCGAGCAATGGGATGCTGCTGTTACTTATTGGCAAGGTTTAGTGTCAGATACCGATGCACATTTTGATGCAGTGGTTGAATTAGACGGCAATACCATTGTGCCACAAGTATCTTGGGGAACATCACCCGAAATGGTTTTGCCTGTGACCGCAACTTTGCCCACCCTAGAGAGTGCGAACGACGCAGTACAACGTAACTCGTGGGAGCGTGCTTATCAGTACATGGGTTTGGCACCACAGCAAGCCATTACCGATATTAAATTAGACCGTGTATTTATTGGCTCGTGTACTAATTCACGCATTGAAGATTTACGCTCAGCAGCAGCAGCAATTAAAGGCCGTAAAGTGGCCAGTAGCATTAAACAAGCAATGGTGGTTGCAGGGTCAGGCTTGGTCAAAAAACAAGCCGAAGCCGAAGGTTTAGATAAAGTCTTTATTCAAGCAGGTTTTGAATGGCGCGAACCTGGTTGTTCGATGTGTTTGGCAATGAATGCCGATAAATTATTGTCGGGTGAGCATTGTGCTTCTACCTCAAACCGTAATTTTGAAGGTCGTCAAGGCAATGGTGGACGCACCCATTTAGTGAGTCCAGCGATGGCTGCTGCTGCGGCGATTGCAGGTCATTTTGTTGATGTTCGTGGTTTTTAATTTTTAACCCTCACTCTAGCTCTCTCCCTTGGGGAGAGAGAACTCCTTCTCCCTTTGGGAGAGGGTTGGGGTGAGGGCTGATTGGAAGCGTCTATCGTTTCTAGTAGGAGTATATTATGCAAGCATTTACAGTTGTTACAGGTTTGGCCGCTCCCTTAGACCGCGCTAATGTTGATACCGACCAAATCATTCCAAAGCAATTTTTAAAGTCGATTAAGCGTATTGGCTTTGGTGTTAATTTGTTTGATGAATGGCGTTATTTAGATGAAGGTACTAATGGCCAAGATTGTAGCAAACGCCCATTAAACAAAGATTTTGTGTTAAATAAGCCGCGTTATCAGGGTGCACAAGTATTATTAGCTCGTCAAAACTTTGGTTGTGGTTCTAGCCGTGAACACGCACCGTGGGCTTTAGATGAATATGGCTTTAGAGCCGTTATTGCCTCTAGCTTTGCCGATATTTTTTATAATAACTGCTTCAAAAATGGTTTGTTGCCTGTGGTATTAAGCGAAGAGCAAATGGATGTTTTGTTTGCAGAGTGCCAAGCCAGTGAGGGTTATCAATTAACTGTTGATTTAAACAAGCAACAAGTGATTCGCCCTAATGGCCAATCCTTTGATTTTGAAGTTGATGCGTTTCGTCGTCATTGTTTGTTAAATGGTTTAGACGATATTGGCTTAACCTTGCAAGCAGCCGAGGATATTCGTGCTTTTGAAGCGAAGGCTAAGGTTGCAAGACCTTGGGTGTTTAATGCCCTCAGATAATACAAAAGAGAACTACACCATGCTAAAAATAATAACCTTTGTTCTTGGGGTGTCGGCAACCGTAGCACAAGCGGGCGGTTTGTATCGTGACGAGGTCATTAATAGTTTGACTTATCGTGATGTAGGCAAGGCTATTTGTTATAACACCAAAATAATGTCCAATGGACAAGTTGTTGATGCCAGTATTCGAGGCAAATTACAAGAAGTCCGTGGCCGCGAAGTACAAATTATTGTGACTAGCATTCAGTCTGCCGAGCGTGCACCCTCCGTCTTGGTGATGGAGGGCGTGTCGTATAGCCGTGGTGAGTTGGTTTGGAGTAAAAATAATGGCTGGTTTGTGTGTTAGCCACCGTTAATTGATTAAAAGCAGGATAAACATGAGTCAACATATTGTAATTTTATCGGGTGATGGTATTGGCCCCGAGATTATGGCCGAAGCCGAAAAAGTATTAACCAAAGTTAATCAACAATTTAACTTGGATTTAACATGGTCACATGAATTATTGGGTGGCTGTGCTATTGATGCAACGGGTGTACCCTTGCCTGACCAAACACTAGAGGCGGCGCAAAAAGCCGATGCGATTTTGTTGGGTGCAGTCGGCGGCCCGAAATGGGATGCCATTGAGCGTTCGATTCGTCCAGAACGAGGTTTGTTAAAAATTCGTTCGGCGTTAAATCTATTTGCTAATTTGCGTCCTGCGATTTTGTATCCACAATTGGCTTCGGCCTCTAGCTTAAAGCCCGAGATTGTGGCAGGTTTAGATATTTTGATTGTGCGCGAATTAACAGGTGGCATTTATTTTGGTCAGCCACGCGGTATTCGCACTTTAGAAAATGGCGAGCGTCAGGGCTTTAATACTGATGTGTATAGCGAAAGTGAAATTCGTCGTATTGCCCATGTTGCCTTTCAATTAGCGATGCAACGTAACAAAAAAGTGTTGTCGGTTGACAAAGCTAATGTGTTAGAAGTGACCGAATTATGGAAAGAGATTGCTACTGAGGTAGGCAAAGAATATCCCGAAGTGCAATTATCTCACATGTATGTAGACAACTGCGCCATGCAATTAGTGCGTGCGCCTAAACAGTTTGACGTGATTTTTACGGGTAATTTGTTTGGTGATATTTTGTCGGACGAAGCGGCGATGCTAACGGGTTCGATTGGAATGTTGCCATCAGCTTCTTTAGACCAAAACAAAAAAGGCATGTATGAGCCGTGTCATGGTTCTGCGCCCGATATTGCAGGCAAAGACGTTGCTAATCCATTAGCCACAATTTTGTCGGTTGCTATGATGTTACGTTATACCTTTAATCAAGAAGCAGCCGCCAAAGCCATTGAAACAGCCGTTGGCAAAGTGTTAGACCAAGGTTTACGCACCCCTGATATTTGGACAGCAGACACTCAAAAAGTGGGTACAAGCCAAATGGGTGATGCTGTGGTTGCGGCGATTTAATGCCCTCACCCCGACCCTCTCCCGAAGGGCGAGGGAGTCCTCTCTCCCCGAGGGAGAGAGTTAGAGTGAGGGTGGCATTCAAATATATTGAGGAATACAAAATGCGTGTAGGTTTAGTTGGATGGCGTGGCATGGTGGGTTCTGTGCTAATGCAACGAATGGTCGAAGAAAACGATTTTGAAAGCTTTGAGCCAGTCTATTTTTCTACCAGTAATGCAGGGGGCATGTCGCCCGAATTTGGTGGGATTAAGGCAACTCGTTTATTAGATGCACACAATATTGATGCGCTAAAAAGCATGGATGTTATTTTAACCTGTCAAGGTGGTGACTATACCTCCGAAATTTTTCCTAAATTGCGTGGTGCAGGTTGGGATGGCTATTGGATTGATGCGGCCTCTACCTTACGTATGGAAGAAGATGCCGTTATTGTGTTAGACCCTGTTAATTTAGACTTAATTAAAGATAGTTATGTGGCAGGCGTAAAAAACTACATTGGTGGTAATTGCACTAACTCAATTTTATTAATGGGTATGGGCGGTTTGTTTCATGCAGGCTTAGTGGAGTGGGTTAGCTCCATGACTTACCAAGCGGCATCGGGTGGCGGTGCTAACCACATGCGCGAGCTACTTAAAGGCATGGGTGTGGTGTATAACAGTGTTGCTGACGAGTTGGCCACTCCGTCATCGGCTATTTTAGACATTGACCGCAAAGTCGCTGAGTGTATTAGTAATGATGTACCACGTGAGTATTTTGGTGCGCCTTTAGCAGGTGGTTTAATTCCTTGGATTGATAAGCAATTAGATAATGGTCAATCTAAAGAAGAATGGAAAGGCCAAGCCGAAGTCAACAAAATTTTGGGTAATACCGAGATTATCCCTGTTGATGGTCTGTGTGTGCGTATTGGGGCAATGCGTTGCCACAGCTTAGCGTTAACACTGAAACTCAACAAAGATTTGCCTTTAGATGAGATTGAAAAAATTATTAAGTCGGGTAACCCGTGGGTGAAATTTGTTGCCAACGAGCGCGAGCTAACCGTGAACGAATTAACTCCTGCGGCCATTACAGGCAAGCTAGACATTGGGGTTGGCCGTGTGCGTAAACTCAATATGGGTGCTGAATATATTTCGGCTTTTGTGATTGGTGACCAATTATTATGGGGAGCGGCTGAGCCGTTACGCCGTATGTTACGTTTGTTAATCAAAGGCTAAAATATTTGATGTAAAAAGGCGCAGTTATTGCGCCTTTTTATTTGCAGCAACGTCTTGATATGATAAAACTAAAACAATAAATTAAAAATTAGCTAGGAATCCTTTATGAAAGCCCTTGTATTAACATCAAAAGAAGATGGTGTGGTATTTAATCAACATTATGCACAGCCTGTTGCCAAAGCAGGTGAAGTTTGCATTAAAGTTTTAGCCGCCGCGCTCAATCATCGTGATGTTTGGATTACTCAAGGCCAATATGCAGGTATTAAATATCCGACTATTTTAGGTTCTGATGGTGTTGGTATTGTTGAAAGTATGGGCGATGGAGTATCAAAAGAGTTGATTGGTCAAACGGTGATTATTAACCCCAATAATCAATGGGGTGAAAGCGAACGTCATCAATCTAAACAGTATCATATTTTAGGTTTACCCAAAGATGGCACATTAGCTGAGTTTGTGACCGTTGATGCCAATAAAGTTCGTCTTGCACCACAACATCTAAGCATAGAGCAAGCTGCCGCCTTACCGCTAGCAGGGTTGACCGCGTATCGTGCCTTATTTGGCCGCGCCCAATTACGAGCAGGCGAAAAGGTGTTAATTAGCGGTATTGGTGGCGGTGTGGCCTTATTTGCGATGCAATTTGCGATTGCCGCAGGAGCAGAAGTTTATGTCACGTCAAGCAGCGAAGAAAAAATTGCCAAAGCAGTACAGTTAGGCGCAAAAGCAGGTGTATTGTATAACCAAGAAAACTGGCACAAAGCTTTTATTAAAACTTATGGCGAAGTTGATGTGGTGATTGATAGTGCCTGTGGTAATGGTTTTTCTGCTTTAATAGATGTGTTGGCATTTGGTGGCCGTATTGTATTTTATGGCGGTGGCCAAGGTGCAATTAATGGCCTAAACCCTCAAAAAATCTTTTGGAAGCAAGCCTCTATTTTAGGTTCTACGATGGGAAGTGACCAACAATTTGCCGATATGGTCGATTTTGTTGAAAAACATCACATTAAACCCGTTATTGACAGTATTTATGCCCTAGAAGAGGGGCAAGCTGCCTTTAAACACATGGCACAAGCTGCACAATTTGGTAAGATAGTGCTACGTGTGAGCTAATTAAAGAGTAGCACTTAGCCATTGCGCTATAATTAGCACATAATAAGTCAATATCTCGCAATAAACAGCTTTAGTGATTGCGAGTAGTAGAAGGCTTGTGATAAAAAAGAGAAAAAATTTATTGATGCAGGGCAAGCAGTTTGCTCTAGCAGAATCTTACTTTGGTGCTGAAGCTGCTTATTTATATAAAGTAGCGTAAGCTCTACTAATTGAAAGAATAACCAGCAAAGGAAAAACACAATGGTTTTGCGTAAGCTAGCAATGGCACTCTTGAGCTTAGGAGTCGTATTGCCAGGGTTAACCCATGCTTTAGCCCTAAGAGAAGTAAAAACAACATCGGCGCTAGGCGAGCCATTTAGTGCAGAACTAGAGCTTTCTGATTTAGGTGATTTGACTGACCAAGATATTAAAGTGGGGCTTGCTCAACCCGAAGATTTTGAGCGTTTAGGCATAGAACAGGTATATATTCTCTCTGAATTACGTTTTGAGGTAATTGTTAATCAAGGTGGTCGTTCGTATATTAAAATAACGACTTATAAACGCATGACAGAACCTTTTTTAGATTTTATTGTGCGTGTCTCTTGGCCAAATAATACACGTTTACAACAAGTCACTGCTTTATTAGACCCACCTGTTAGTAAAATGACACGCACTGCTGTACAACCTGCGCCGCCTGTGATTGTACAAGCTCCACCTGTCATTCAGCCTGTTGCTCCTGTTATGCCTGCAATGGAAGCAGTCGCCGCTACACCAAGTAATGAGCGTTCATATCAAGTTAAAACGAACGACACTTTGTGGAGCGTTGCGCGTCGTGTACGCCCAAGCCCTGCTATTTCTGTGTCACAAATGATGAAGGTTTTGCATAAAGCCAATCCTCAAGCCTTTATTGCCAACAACATTAACTTGCTTAAAGATGGTCAAGTGTTGCGTGTCCCCAGTTTAATGGATACACAATCTACCAATGGCAGTAAGTTTGCTGCGCAAGGTACGGCCACACCATTACAAGGGCAAGCGGCTAACAAGCCACTTGCACAACAGCAAATAGATACCACGGCTCATGCTAAAGCAGTTGAAAAAGTGGTTTCTACACCGCGTGTACAAATGAAGTTGGTTGCACCTGTTGCCAGTCAAAGTAAAAATGCAGATATCAGTAATGCCAGCCCTCAAAATACAGAGGCAAAACCGACACAGGGTTTGGGTACATCATCTGTTGCTAGTGGTTCGGGAAAAGTACAAAAAGCAACCAAATCTAATCATAAGTTGTCAAAGGAGTTGGCTGACTTAGAAAATAAACTCAAGCTCAACGATAAGAAGATTGCTATGCAAAATGCCAAACTTGCTCACTTAGAAGCGCAATTAAAAGCGCGTCGTTTAGCGGCCGAACAAGCTAAACATCATGATAAAAAAACAGACCTCGATAAAAAAGCAGTTGCAACCTTGGCTTGTGCCGTTGCTATGCAGTCTTTATTTTCTACCGATGCTAAAGCAGCAGAAGAGGCAACAACGGTTGCGCCTGTAACACCCGCTAAAAGTCAAGGTAGTGGCGCAATGATGCCAATTATTGGCGTAGGTGCGTTAATTGTTGTTATTGCCTTAATTTTCTTTATTAAAGGGAAAGCTAAAAAACAACAACCACCTGCACGTCCTGTCGCGCCCACACCACCAGTTGCCAAACCACAGGCCGCTAAGCCAGCAGTTGCAACGCCAGCCGCTAAACCTGTAGAGCCAGAAAAACCTCAAGACCCCTTAGAAGAAGTACGCCCATATTTAGAAATGGAGCGTTATCCTCAAGCGGTAGGTCTTTTAACTAAAGCTTTGGTGCAGTTTCCAGATCGTGCCGATATTCATGTAAAGTTATTAGAAATTTTTGCCAAGCAAAAAGATCGTGCTTCTTTTAATGAGCAATACGCCAAGTTAGAAACAGTGGGCGATTTAGATGCCATTGTTGCTGCAGACAAACTCAAAAACCAGTTTCCTGAAGAAGTAAAACCTGTCGCACCTAACAAAGAAGGCGCGTTGGAGTTTACTACTACATCTAAAGTTGCTGAGCCAGTTGTAGAAGAAGCACCTGCGATTAGTTTAGATGACTTAGAAAATGACTTTAAAATGAGCTTGTCTCAACCAAATTTAAAGGCATTAGATATTCCTCTTGCAGCAGATCCTATTGAGTTACAACGTCCAGAAGTTGAGTCTGCACCTGTTGAAGATGCTAAAATTTCCGAATTAGACTCTTTATTAGATGGTGGTTTAGAGTTTAAGTTTGATAAGCCAGAAGAAGTTGTTGCAGCTGAGCCTACGATTGAAAAGCCAATTGTTGAACCTACGGTGGACTTGGACTTTTCTTTTGATGCACCTGCGGTAGAAGAAGCTAAACCCAGTGTTGATGTTGGCACAGGGTTATCTTTAGATAGCTTAGACGACTTTTTAACCGAGCATACATCTGTACCAGAGGTTGTTGAGCTCGAAGTTGAAGAGACTTCAGCAACTAATTTAGACTTTGAGCAAGAGTTAGCGAAGTTTAAAGAAGAAAAACACGAGCCAGACGCTGAAGCTAGTTTAACCGAGGGTTTTGAGTTAGAAGAGTTTAAGTTTGACGATAGCTCCGCCAAAGCAAATGACCTTGATTTTGATGTGGCCGATGCCGACTTCTCGATAGACGAACAGCCTGTTGTTGAAGAAAAAATGGACTTTGGCTTAGATGTTGATGCGCCATCGGTTGATTTAAGCGACATGGTCGCTAACTTCGACAAAGAAGAGCTAACCCAAGATGTTGATTTACCCGATGATTTAAGCTTTGATGATGTTGATATCTCGGTTTCTACTGATGATGTTGTGGCAGAATTAGACAAAGAGTTTTCTTTTTTAGCAACGACCAATGAAAACAGCACTCGTTTAGAGCTTGCTCGTGCTTATATGGAAATGGGTGACCGTTTAGGTGCGCGTGACTTGTTAGAAGAAGTTGTTGCCGAAGGTAGTGGTGAGCAAAAAAGTGAAGCGCAAGGTATTTTAATGCGTATCGGCTAAATACAACCCTTGCCTTTTGATAAAAGCCGCTGTAAAAAGCGGCTTTTTGCTTTTTTAATTTTAGACTTAGCTTGTGCGGTAGCACCTAAGTCTTGTTATGTTAGGATTTTTGTTATGCGTTTTGCGCTTGGTATAGATTATGACGGCTCACAGTATCGGGGGTGGCAAACGCAGCAAGAAGGTGTGCCGAGTATTCAATCCACAATAGAACACGCCTTAAGCAAAGTAGCCAATCATCCTGTGATTTTGCATGGTGCAGGGCGTACCGATGCAGGAGTTCATGCGTCGGGTATGGTGGCGCATTTTGATACCGATGCAATTCGAGGGCATAAAAGTTGGTTGCTTGGTACAAATAGCTTATTACCTCATGATATTGCGTTGCGATGGATTCATCCTGTCAGCAATGACTTTCATGCTCGTTTTAAAGCAATAGCACGGCGTTATCGTTACGTGATTTTTAATAGCTCACAACGTTCGAGTCAATTAGCTGGCAAAGTCACATGGCATTATCATCCTTTAAATTTTGAACGAATGAAAATAGCCGCCAGTTATTTGGTAGGCACACATAATTTTAATTCATTTAGAGCGGTGGCGTGTCAGTCAAATAACCCTGTGCGTCATGTGCATTTTTTGAATGTCACGCAAAAAGGTTCACTGATTATTTTGGATATTCAGGCGGATGGTTTTTTGCATCATATGGTGCGTAATATTGCAGGAGTATTGTTAGCGATTGGAGAGGGAAAAGCCGAACCAGAATGGGTAGGGGAATTATTGAGTGTTCAAGACCGAAAATTAGGAGGAGTCACCGCATCGGGCAGTGGTTTATATTTTGCCGATGCGCTGTATCCTCCAGAGTTTGAGCTTCCCAAAGAACCTTTAGGGCCAATATGGTTGGGCTTGGATTAGCTAATCTCTACACAATCAGCCCTTTAATTTTACCGCCAGTGCCGTTGCATTTTGTGCAACTAAGCCATAAATAGATAATTGTGGATTAACCCCCAAACTGGTTGGAAACACCGAGCCATCAAAAATCGACAAATTGTTTAATTGATGATGACGGCCTTGGCTATTAACCACGCCCATCGTTTCGTCCTCGCTCATCATACAACCCCCCATTAAATGTGCGGTAAATAACGCAGTACGAAACTTTTTATAAGGTAGGTTGTTAATTTGGGCTTGTGCCTCTGGCCATGAGCTTACCCATGTCGAGTCTAAATGTGCCATTTTGACTTTGCTTGCGCCCGCGGCAAATTGTGCCTCAGCCATACTCAAATAAGCACGTTTTGCCCCATCCCAAATATAATCACTCACTTCATAATCCAACACAGGGTCGCCTTTAGCATCAATAGACACTTCACCGCCTTGGCTATCGTCCACAAAACCATCACGCATTAACGCTAACATTGCGTTAGTGTGTGGCAACATGGTCATTTCGGCTTTTAGCGTTTGTCCCCATGTACCCAAAATACCACTGGCAATGGCAGGAAACACAGGTGGGACTTCTAATTTATAGCCCATTTTGCCTGTAGCTCCATCTTTCCACTGAAAAAAGTCCGAAGCAATCGACTGTGGCGCACCATAAAATGGGTTAATTTCTTGCGGCATTTGAGCTAAAGTTAACACCACAGGATGAATACAGGTGCGTTTGCCAAGACGTTTATGAGGGTTGGGCGCGTCAGAGCGTAACAACAAAGCAGGAGTATTAAGCGCACCACCTGCCAAAATATAATGCTTGGCTTTGATTTGGACTTCGATGCCTGTTTTTTTATGGGTTGAGGCATCTAAGGCTAACGCCAATAAACCTGTCACTTGATTATCTTTAAACAAAACACGCTCAACACGTAAATGATGCACTAACTCTGCACCTTGTGCCAAAGCACTTGGAATGGTCGAAACCAACATTGATTGTTTAGCATTAACAGGGCAACCCAAACCACAATAACCGCTATTCCAACAGCCTTTAACATTACGCGGAATAACATGCCATTCCCAATCTAGCTTTTTACAGCCATCACTTAGCACTTGGTTGTTAGGATTAGGTGGCATTGCCCACGGCGCAATATTTAAGCGTTGCTCCATCTTTTCAAACCAAGGCTGCATTTCTTCGGCACTATGGCCTTTGACTTTATGTACATCTGCCCAATGTTTTAAGGTGTGTTCGGGGGTTCTAAAACTGGCTGTCCAATTTACAACGGTAGTACCGCCCACAGCACGACCTTGCAAAATCGCTACAGCACCGTCACTGGTAGCACGACCTGCGGCTTCTTGATATAGCTCACGATAGGCGCGTGCTTCGTCCATGTCTTTAAAGTCAGCCGAAGTTTTTAATGCACCTTCTTCTATCATTAATACCTTTAAGCCTGCTTGTGTTAAAATTTCTGCGGCTGTGCCGCCGCCTGCACCTGTGCCTACAATCACTACGTCAGCTTCTAGGGTGATGTTTTTGTTGAGTGTTGCTGCGTCCGTTACCTTCCAGCCTGAAGCTATACCTTTGGTATAAATATCATCAATCGCCATTTTTTATTGCTCTTTAAGTTAACTGTTGACGGCTTGGTACATCGAGGCCAAGTGGCTATAACCTGTATATTGCTGTGCTTCGGGCAAGCTAAAATATGATACCGCGACTAATTTACTTAAAACACGATAGCCTGCGTTAAATGGGCTAATAGAACTGCTTTCCCAACGGCTTAAAAAGTGCTTTACCTGTTCGGGTGTGGCTTGTGGCCAGCCTGCGTACACGCCTGTGGTGAGCCAACGGGTAATTTTTCCGTCTAATAAATCGAGTAGTTTATAAATTTCGGTTTGCGCTTTGTTGCCTAAGTTGGCACAAGCTCCATCTATATTTTTTAAAATATTTACTACTAAAGCCTGATAGTTGTGGCTTTGGCTATGAATCATATCGCCTAAAACCACAGGAATTAAGGCACTAAATAAGCTTAAATCGCCGTCACGCAAAAAGCTAAAACCTTTGCTGGCCGTAGGAGGTGCAGAGCTGCAAGCGGTGAGTGCTGCGCCTGAGGTGGTGGCAATCGCGAGTGTTCCCCATGTGCCTAAGCGCAAAAAAGTACGCCGCGAGAGTGCATGGGCTTGATAACTAGACATAATGATAAAACCCTTATTACTTTTTAATTAGAAGTTAAGACTAGCGTTGTGGTGGGTATTGTTGTGCTTGGTACGTTAGTCTTAAAATAATGCGTTAAATAAACACAGAGTACGATAAGGGTCAATAGTTAAGTGTAAAAGAGAGAGTATCGCAAAACAAAAACCGTGTTTTGCGATATTTTTTTGGCGTGTTATACGCCCATATTAGCAAGCGTTCTTACAATACTGCTAATCACGCTGGCCACAATAGGGTGTTCGACTTCTAATTCGGCTTCGACACTGCGTAATAAATTAGCCATACGTTCATAATCAACTTGCTCATGCGATTGTAGATGTAATTCTAAGTCACATAATTGAGCTTGTAGGTTTTCTTGGTGTGCAGAGGGGAGTGGGTGTAACTCTAAAATTTGACGCGCTTTGGCAATGTGTTCGCCAACGATTTGTTTGGGCATAATAACTATCCTTTAAAATTTATCTTTAAAAAAGCCCCTTCGACTCCGCTCAGGGAGCGTTGTGATGTTAGCTGAGCGGAGTCGAAGCCACAACTGACAGGCATTTAAAGTGTACGCTAATCTTAAAAAAATCGCTAATAACACGCCTTATTTAATGGATGGCGCATGATTTGTATAGTGGCATGGTTTATACCAAAATCATGACTTAACTTGTGAGTTAGCTCCTGTAAAAACTCATCATTGCTGGGTGGTGTTGGCATAATTAATTGTACCGTGAGTGCAATTTCGGTGCTACTTAATGCCCAAATATGTAAGTCATGCGCTGCTGTAACCAACGGTAAAGACAATAAATAGTGTCGAACTTTATCAAGCTCTACGCTTTCTGGCACACCATCTAAACTCAAATGTAACGACTGTTTTAATAAGCCCCATGTGCCTATAATAATGACACCTGCAATCAATAAACTCATCACAGGGTCGAGCCATGCCCAACCATAAAACACATACAATAAGCCCGTTATAATCACCCCTAAAGAGACTAAGGCATCGGCGGCCATATGCAAAAAAGCCCCTTTGATATTAATGTCGTGCTGGCTGTCACGCATAAATAGCCAAGCTGTTACGCCATTAATTACTACTCCAATACTGGCAACCCAAATCATCATCATACCGTTAATAGGGTTAGGTTGATGCAAACGGCTCATGGCTTCCCATGCCATTGCCCCCATTGCGACTAATAGTAGTATCGCATTGATGAGTGCTGCTAATAGCGAAGCTCGCCGCCAACCATAAGTTTGATAATCGTTACCTTTTTTTTGCCCTAACCACAAGGCCGACCATGCTAATAACAACGCCAAGACATCACTTAAATTATGTCCTGCATCGGCCATTAGAGCCAAAGAATGTGCTTGCCAACCTAAAATAGCTTCAATGATTACAAAAGCGATATTTAGGCTAATACCAATTGCAAAAATATGCCCATAATTTGTGGGAGCGTGACTATGATGATGCGTGTGGTTCGATGCGTTACAATCGTGGCTGTGATGATGCAAACTCATACGCTGTATCCAAATTTAAGAGACCATAAGCCATGTTACAGTCATTAATTGCAATTAGTATAGGGGCATCAATAGGCGCAATCAGTCGTTGGCTTGTAGGTTTATGGCTTAATACATTTTTTGCCCATTTACCGTTAGGAACATTACTGGTTAATTTAGTGGGTGGTTATTTTATTGGTGTAGCTTTGGCACTTTTTGCAGGCCATCCTCAGTGGTCGCCCGAATGGCGTTTGTTAATTGTGACGGGTTTTTTAGGTGGTTTGACCACATTTTCAACTTTTTCGTTAGAGATGGCACAGTTATTACAACAAGAAAAATGGTTGTGGTTGTTTGTAGGCATAAGTAGTCATGTCTTGGGATCAATTATAATGACATTATTTGGTTTATGGACAGTAGCCACAATCAAAGCCTAGTAGGGTAGGAGCGAGTAAGAGCCTCACTCCTAATAAAAATATTTAAAGTAAGGTGTTGTTGGTAAGAATAATGACACCAATCACTATAAAAATAGTAGCGGCTATGCCATGAATTAAGCGTATGGGAAGCTTTTTGGCAAAGTGATTGCCTAAATAAACAGCGGGAACATTAGCTAACATCATGCCACAGGTAGTCCCTAATATGACCCAAATAAATTCTTGAGCATATTTTGCACTTAAGGCGACGGTTGCAATTTGGGTTTTATCGCCCATTTCGGCTAAAAAAAAGGCGATCACGGTTGTTCCAAATACCCCAAAACGAGCATTGTTTAGCTGTTCATCTTCGTCAATTTTGTCGGGAATTAAAATCCATGCCCCCATGATAATAAACGATAAACCCAGTACCCATTGCATGATGTTTTGGCCAATGAGTTGAGTAATCCATACTCCAATAGCCCCTGCAAAGGCGTGATTAACAAGTGTAGCCACCAAAATACCTAAAACGATAGGTACGGGTTGACGAAAGCGAGCAGCTAGTAAAAAAGCAAGGAGTTGGGTTTTATCACCCATTTCGGCAAGTGCAACAAGGGCAGTGGCTAGTAAGAAGGCAGTCATTAAACACTCCCAGTCGGCATATTTAAACCATGACTTAACGCATCTGGCCGACTGAGTGCAGATGTATTAAGTCAATGGTCTCGCCAAACTGTCAGGCATATACCTGATAAGTTATATACACCATGTTCTGTGGAACAAATATGTTGATGTATATGCGTCAGCAAAAAAAGCCAACGAAGACTACTCCCCAAAGACAAGCAAAGTTTAACATAAATGCATTTTAAATAGGCAACAAAAAGCCCACAATAAGTGGGCTTGATAAATAAACATTAAGCTACGAGAATTAGAGCTATCGCTTTTTATAATAAAAAACTATTAAGCGGCTTTATTCATAGGAAAATGCCAGAGTTTCATTAACTCATCACAGGCATCTACAATCATTTCTTCGGTAATAGGAATCTCGCGGCCTTGTTCATCAACTAAGGCAGCACCGTAGAAAGTTTGCAAATCAAACACATTGTTATTCATTTTATTGTTCATTTCCACGACTTGCATAATAAACCTCACTTGCCTAGCGCATATGCGGGGTAACGGCTTCTTGATAATGTTAGTATAGAAAAGTAATCTCTTTGTGTATCCCTAAACCTGCCCTAATCTGTAACTAACTATGAAACATGAGAATAATTCTTGCTTGCATCCGTTACATATCGGTTTGCTCATTAATCCCATCGCAGGCTTAGGTGGTGAGTTGGCACACAAAGGCAGTGACCATCTACATTTATTGGTTGAGAGCTTAAAACAATCACGCGCCAACCAACGCTGTTATCAAACCTTAAAATTATTACAACCGTATGCACCACAGCTACATTTTTATTGTGCCAGTGGTTTAATGGGCGAAGATATTGTGACTTTGGCTGGTTTTGAGGTAGAGCAAGTTGTTTATGAGTCGCCTCAAGTAACGAGCGCGCAAGATACTATTTTGGCGGCACAAGCACTGATGAATTGTCCTATAGATATTTTGTTATTTGTGGGAGGAGATGGCACAGCACGTAATTTATGTCAGGCAAAAGTTAATAAGCCTGTATTGGGTTTGCCCGCAGGAGTCAAAATGCACTCGGGTGTTTTTGCCTTAAATCCCGAAAGTGCTGCAGAAGTGTTAATTAAATTAATGACTGGCGCAGGCGTAGCGGTAGAGCAAGCCGAAGTGCGCGATTTAGACGAATTAGCGTTAAAACAAGGCAAAGTCAAAGCGCAGTTTTATGGTGAATTGACCATTCCTGTAGATACAAAACTTATACAGCAAATGAAGTGTGCCTCGCCCGATAGTGACGAATTAGTGCAAACCGAGATTGCGGCATTTGTGAGTGAAAACTTAGAGGCAGATGTTTTATATTTGTTTGGTGTAGGGAGTACCTGTGGCGCAATTATGACGCAATTGGGTTATGAGCATACCCTATTGGGTTTTGATGCCATATTAAATGGTGAACTAATTGCGCAAGACTTAAACAGTGAGTCTATTTTAGCGTTAGTGCAGCGATACCCATGCAAAATTATTTTAACGGCAACAGGTGGGCAGGGCATCTTAATTGGGCGTGGTAATCAGCAATTAACGCCACAAATTTTAAAGCAGGTAGGGCGTGATAATTTATGGGTCGTGGCTTCGCCTAATAAATTACAGGCATTAGAAGGACGAGCCTTGATGTTAGATACGGGTGATGCTGAGCTTAATAAATCATGGCAAGGTTTAATTAACGTAACAACAGGTTATGAGCAGCAACAGTTATATTATGTGGGGCAATAAAAAAGCGACAGAAGTCGCTTTTTTAGATGCCTGAGCGTAGTCGAAGGCAGAGAGCTACCTTTCGACTACGCTCAAGGTGCATTGGGCGCATTAACGCCACAAAGAACCATGAGCAGGCACTTCATTAGGGATTTGTAGGGCTTCTAAAGCCGCAATACGGGTTTCAATCGCAGGGTGAGAAGCAAAAAACTTAGCCAAGCTAAAGCCTTCTTTTTTGCCTTCGGTAATCGCCAAAGCAGTCATTTCGGCAGGCATTTGGTCTGGCACTTCATGCTCTGCTTGTAAGCGGCGCAAGGCGTTAATCATGGATTGTTTGCCCGCTAAACGCGCACCAGCTTCGTCGGCTCTAAACTCACGACGACGCGAAAACCACATCACAATAGTAGAAGCCAAAATACCTAAGATGATGTCCGCAATAATACTAGTGACAAAGTAAGCAATACCCGGTCCATCTTCATTTTTAAACACAACACGGTCAACAAAGTTACCAATAATCCGCGAGAAGAACATCACAAAGGTATTAACAACACCTTGAATTAAACTTAGTGTAACCATGTCACCATTAGCGACGTGGCCAATTTCGTGGCCTAAAACAGCACGTACTTCATCACGACTCATACGGTCTAATAAACCGCTAGATACAGCGACTAAAGCGGCATTTTTGTTCCAACCTGTTGCAAAAGCATTGGATTGAAAACTCGGAAATATACCCACTTCGGGCATTTTAATCCCCGCTTTTTGCGATAATTCAGCGACGGTTTCGACTAACCAATGTTCTTCGGCACTGCGTGGCGTTTCAATAATTTGTGTGCCTGTGGTGCGTTTAGCCATCCACTTAGACAAAAGTAAAGAAATTAACGAGCCAACCATACCAAAGACAAAACACATCACCAGTAAGTTGGATAAATTAAGGCCATTGCCTACGGTGTGTGTTGAGCCAACACCCAACACACTTAAAACAATCCCAGCAACAACAACAATCGCAAGGTTAGTGAGTAGGAAGAGGACTATACGAAACATGAAGAAACTCCAAAGATGAATCCGATGAAGTCTAAGTTAAGTGCGATAAGCGATATTTACAAGAGAACAGTATTGTATCTTTGTAACTGTCATGCGGGTTTGATGCTATTTTTGGGGCAGAGATAACTCTGCCCATTTTATTACTTTTCCTCAAGTAACAAAGGAGCAAACCTTGCGCGATATTGAGCCAAAAAACGCGCCAAACGGGTAATGGCTTCTTTTAGTTCATCAATATGCGGCAAAAAAACCACTCTAAAATGGTCGGTGTGTGGCCAATTAAAACCAGTGCCTTGCACCAATAGCACTTTTTCGGCTTCTAAAAACTCCAAAATAAAGGCTTGGTCGTCTTTAATGGGGTACATAGTAGGGTCTAACTTAGGAAACAAATACAACGCGCCTTCGGGTTTGGTGCAGCTTACCCCTGGAATGTCATTAAGCATTTGCCATGCCACTTCGCGCTGTTCGTATAAACGACCGTTGGGGCGAATCAAATCATTAATACTTTGATAACCACCTAAGGCGGTTTGAATAGCAAATTGTGCTTGCACATTGGCGCATAAACGCATTGAGGCTAACATGTCTAAGCCTTCAATGTAGTCTTTGGCGATACGTTTGTTGCCACTGACCATGAGCCAACCCGACCTAAAGCCTGCCACGCGATACGATTTAGACAAGCCATTAAAGGTAATGCATAACAAATCATCACATAAAGTGGCAATAGAGGTGTGCTGTGCGCCATCGTATAAAATTTTGTCGTAAATTTCGTCAGCAAAAATAATTAAACCATGACGACGTGCAAGGGCAATAATGCCTTCTAAAATATGTTTAGGATATACCGCGCCTGTGGGGTTATTGGGGTTGATGACCACAATGCCGCGTGTTTTTTCGGTGATTTTTGCTTCTATGTCGGCTAAGTCTGGATACCAACCATTATTTTCGTCACACAAATAATGACTAGGTGCGCCACCAGCTAAGGTAACAGCCGCCGTCCATAACGGGTAATCAGGCGCAGGGATAAGCATCTCATCGCCATTATTTAATAAGGCTTGCATGGCCATGACAATTAGCTCAGACACACCATTACCAATATAAATATCGCCTACATCAACAAATAAACCTTGTTGTTGATAGTATTGAACAACGGCTTTACGTGCTGCAAATAAGCCCTTGGAGTCACAATAGCCTACGGCATTGGGCAAATTGGCTATTACATCCGCTAAAATTTCTTGAGGGGCTTCAAAGCCAAACGGAGCAGGATTACCAATGTTTAATTTGATAATACGGTGTCCTTGTTCTTCCATAGCATTGGCGGCTTTTAATACAGGGCCGCGAATGTCATAGCACACATTTTGTAATTTTGCGGATTTAGCAATTTGCATAGTAACAAACTCGTTGAGGCAACATCTAATAAAGAAAGGGATAGACGTAGATTGTAAATAACTGCGTTACTCCTATAGAGCCTTGATTCTAGCTAAAAAAAACGTAGATGTTCAGTGGTATCGTAAATAATCTCGTTATATAAGTACTTTTACCGTCAATAGAGGGCAACAATATGTCTAAATTGCAAAAAACAGCCGCTCAATGGCAATCAGAACTTAGCCCCGAAGAGTTTGCTATTTGCCGCCAAAAAGGCACAGAACGTGCGTTCACAGGCAAGTATTGGAATTGCCATCAAAAAGGCGTATATCTATGCAAATGCTGTGGCAAACCTTTATTTAGTTCAGACACCAAGTTTGAATCGGGTTCGGGTTGGCCAAGTTTTTATCAAGCAATGAATAGCGAGGCTATTAGCGAGCATAAAGACATAACTCATGGTATGGTACGAGTAGAAATAACCTGCCAACACTGTGATGCTCATTTAGGGCATGTGTTTCCTGATGGGCCTAAGCCCACGGGCTTGCGTTATTGTGTTAATTCGGCTTCGTTACAACTGCAAACTCAAGAGGAAAGTAAATAATGCCTAATGTTTATGATTTTTCGGCAACGACTATTACAGGTAAAGAAGTTTCTATTGCTGATTACAAAGATAAAGTGTTGTTAGTGGTTAATACCGCTAGCAAATGCGGTTTAACACCACAATTTAAAGACTTAGAAGCCTTATACGAAAAGTATAAAGACCAAGGTTTAATGATTTTGGGCTTTCCCTGTAATCAGTTTTTGAGTCAAGACCCTGCCAGCAACGAAGAAATTAGCGAATTTTGCCAGTTAAACTACGGTGTTAGCTTTCCAATGTTTGCTAAAATTGATGTGAATGGTGATGACGCACATCCGTTATTTAAGCATCTTAAAGAGGCTGCACCAGGTTTATTGGGCATGAATGCGGTTAAATGGAATTTTACTAAGTTTTTGGTGGACAAAAAAGGTAATGTGATTGAGCGTTACGCGCCCACCACAGAACCACTTAACATTGCCAAAGATATCGAAAAGTTGTTGTAAGCCTTTCCCTTCGACTCCGCTCAGGGTGCATTTTGCGCGGTTGAGCGGAGTTGGTCGAATGGCTAAGCGGATTTGATTTTGGGTACGAGCTACGTTGAAGCTACATGACCCCTTCATGTTTTAGTAGCCATTCTTTACGCCACAAAGCACCACTATAGCCGCCCAGTTTACCATTGCTATTAATCACCCGATGACACGGAATCACTAAAGGTATAGGATTTTTGCCGTTAGCCATACCCACGGCACGCTGACCATCTTTGTTATTAATTTGGTGCGCTATTTGTTGATACGAGGCGGTTTTTCCTACGGGAATAGTGCGTAATGCTTGCCATACTTGTTGCTGAAAGTTTGTGCCAAGCGCGTGAGTTTTAATGCGATCAAGGGCGTTAATATCGCCTAAAAAATATGATTTTAATAAAGCGTGAATAGCACTATCTTCGCTGACGCTTAATTCAAAATCGTTAGCTAAATAACGATTAAGTGACTTTAGTAAACGTGCATCAAATTCTTCAAAGTCTAAGGCATACAGTACATTATCGCGATGTACAAAATGTACTAAACCAATAGGGCTGTTAAAACTGCTCAAAAAAAATGTGTTCATTTGTGTTAAATGCCTGTTCCCAAAAGCAAAAATCTGTCATATACTTGCCGCCCGTTTGTTAATGCAACAAACGTCTGCGTTATGGTGGCCTTGTCGGTTTCCTCGCAATGCTAAGCAGCAAATCCCGCCAGGACCGGAAGGTAGCAACGGTAGTTGTGATGCGTGTGCCGAGGGTGAGCTGACGAGGTCACCACCAATCTCTAGCTTATAAAGCTTCTACTTGACACAATCCAGCACTCATTTCATATAGCTTTAAGGCTAAATCTTCATTACGTGCGCGTGGTGAGGCCAAAGCAGGTTCGCCTTTACTAAAGTATTTGCCTGTGCTGTCGCTTAAATGCGGTGCGGTCGCTAATAACACAGCGGTACGCGCGCCTTCTTCGGGGGCAGCTAAAAACGGTTTAACGGTTAAATAAGCAGCTCTAGGCAAATTAAAATAAATTTCTTGAGGTGTGCCAGCAGGGTGAAACGCATTAGTGGTGATTTTAGTGCGCTTTAAGCGGCGTGATAATTCGTTGCTAAATAATAAATTGGCTAATTTGGACTGAGCATAGGCTCGAATAGGGTCATAAAATTTTTCGCCATGAAAACTGCCAAAGTCAACATTGCCTAACCAGTGCATCATAGAGGATGTGTGTACAATTCTGGCGCGTCCTGCTTCGTTTAAAATATCTAACAATAATTGGGTTAATAAAAAATGCCCTAAATAATTTGTGCCAAATTGGGCTTCAAAACCATCACGGGTTTTTTGTTTGGTGAGTGGGGCAATACTGGCATTATTAATGAGTACATCTATTTGGTCGTATTCGCGTTGTAGTTTAGCGGCAAATAAACGAATCGACGAAAATGAGGCTAAATCTAAGACTAAATTTTTAATACTGGCGCGTGGAAAAGCCGTACTAATGTCACTGCAAAGTTGGATGCCATCTTCGGGTTCGCGGCAGGTAAATAAGACTTTGTGTCCTTGTGCGGCTAAAGCGCGGGCAGTTGCTGCCCCTACGCCCCCTTCACCACCTGTAATTAAAATTGTTTTGGTTTTCATTGTAAACCCCATCTAATTAGAGAATCGTAGTTTTTCATCATTTTTATTCAACGACGT
>ERZ724517.21-NODE-21-length-87660-cov-7.004714_pt1 | contig 87660 bp, 70 predicted proteins | sample MGYA00376050_ERZ724517 | MGnify/ENA primary metagenome ERZ724517 (study PRJEB28724, sample SAMN07190886) | activated sludge metagenome | isolation source: activated sludge of sewage treatment plant in Hong Hong | place: USA: Christiansburg, Virginia | collected... | reverse complement strand
ATTGGTGGTAAGCAAGTCCACCGCCATTTGAAACTCTGCTGCCTGCGATTCGTCCTCCAAAATCGCGATGTAGTCCTCAAACCCAGACAGTCCCAGGCGCTGGATTCGAGGCGCCAAGCGAGACTGGATCAATGATTTTTTTGAGTCGTTATAAGACAGCCCGGCGGCTTCATACATGATCTCGCTAATTCTGGTGAAGGCACTGTCACTGAACGCCATAGTGGCCATATCAATAGGCCCTGAAGTTTGTCGTGGTGGCGCGAACAGGGGCGCGTAGCAAAGGTGTTGCCTGAACGCGGCGGCGCTCGCCTTGCGGCAAGGCCATGGAGGAGCGTCCTGCCAAGGCAGGGATCGTCTCCGCCCCCACATTGAAGTAAGACACGGACTGCTGCAACTGTTCCGCCTGGCCTGACAGCTCTTCACTGGTGGCGGCAAGTTCCTCAGACGCGGAGGCATTTTGCTGTGTGGCTTTGCTGAGTTGCCCCATCGCGCCACCAATCTGCACAATGGATTCGCTCTGTTCTGTGCTCGATGCCGTGATCTCTTGCACCAACTCCGAGGTTTTCTGAATGCTGGGCACGATCTCGTCCAACAACTTGCCAGCGCGCTCGGCAGTAGACACGCTGCTGGCAGCCAACTCGCCAATTTCTTTGGCGGCTTCTTGGCTGCGTTCTGCCAGCTTGCGCACTTCGGCCGCCACCACGGCAAAGCCTTTGCCGTGTTCGCCAGCTCGTGCGGCTTCGATGGCAGCATTCAAAGCCAAGAGGTTGGTTTGGTAAGCAATGTCATCGACGATGCCAATCTTGGCCGCAATTTGCTTCATCGCGTTGACGGTTTGGCTCACAGCGCTACCGCCTTCCACCGCCTCGCGGGAAGCCTTGGTGGCCATGCCATCGGTCACTTTGGCGTTGTCGCTGTTCTGGGTAATGGAGGCCGACATCACGTCAATCGATGCGGTGGTTTGCTCCACGCTGGCCGCTTGCTCGCTGGCGGCTTGCGACAGCGACTGCGCCGTGGCACTGACCTGGTTGGCCGCACCCGTCAAGGCATCAGACGCTGCACGAACCTCCGTCATCACGCGGGTCAGGTTGTCAGCCGTGCCGTTGACATTGTCTTTCACCTTGCCAAACAGACCTTCGTAGTCACGCTGGATGCGCTGTGTCAGGTCACCATCGGCAAATGCTGCCAATACCGTGGCCACGTCGTTCAAACCTTGCTCGCTGGTGTGCATCAGCGTGTTCATGCCGTTGCTCAGATTTGCAAAAAATCCTGACTTGCCTTCCATGGAGAGGCGCTGGCCAAAATCCCCTTTGCCAGCAGCTTTGACGATGCCGTCTATTTCTTGCTCGGCCGCCAATTGTTCGGTGACGTCTAGCCACTGGCCAATGGTGCCCAGGCGCTCACCCTTGTCACTGGTGACCGGGGTGGTTGTCAAGTCATACATACGGCCACCCAACTCCAAACGGCTTTGTACCGTGCTCGTCAGATTGCGGAGCCGCGCGAGTGCTGCCTGAGGTTCGGCATAGAACATGCCAATGCTGTGATTCACCACTTTGTCTAGATCAAAGCCGGGAATCTGTTTGCGAAAGCCGTCCTGATACTTGCGCAGCGTATCGCGCAAAGCATTGTTGATGTAGATGATGGTGCCGTCGTCAGCGGCAATACGCACGGGCAAACTGACGTGGTCGAGTGCTGCCTTGACACGTGCGTTGTGCCGAGCGGCAGTGTCAGACGCCAGCATCTGCTGGCGGGCGCTTTCTGTGGCTTCGGTGATTTTTTGTTTTTCACCTGGCAACTGATCGATGCGGTCTTCAAACTGTCCTTGAACATATTTGCCGATCAGTGCCACGACGCGGCTATTCAACTCAACATGAGCGTTCACCATACTGTTAACGTTGTTGGCCATTTGACCAAACGCACCTTGAAAGCCTTCGGCGGGCATTTGATACCGCACATCGCCCAGGTCGTTATGGCGCCGCGCCATTTCAATCTGAGCGCCTTCAAAGGATGCCAACGTGGACTGCATTTCCCCCATGCTTCGCAGCAACTGTCCGGTTTCGTCGCGGGCGTCAGAAGCCACATCGTTGCTCAATTGACCCACGGCAATCGCTTTTGCTGCGGCGACTGCGCGGTCCAAGGGCCGAATGATGCTGCGGGCAACTGCCACAGCGATCAGCACAGTCAGGGCAATGGCAACGCCCAGCATGGCAGCGGCTTTACCCAGCTGCGCGTAGAACGCGCTGCGCAAGTCGTCCATGTACAGGCCAGACCCAATCACCCATCCCCAGGGCTTGAAGCCTGCGACATAGGAGACTTTTTCTACGGGCTTTTCCAATCCAGGTTTGGGCCACAAATAGCTCAGATAACCCTGACCGTCCTTCTTCACGGTATCCACAAAGCGCACAAACACAGCGTTGCCATCAGGGTCCTTGACCGTGCTGACGTCCTTGCCGTTCAAATCGGGCCTGAAAGGGTGGGTCAGCAACTTGACGTTCATGTCGTTGATCCAGAAGTATTCTTTGCCGTCATAGCGCGCGTCGTTCACAGCCTTGATGGCCATGGCCTGCGCTTGCTCTTGCGTTACGGCCCCAGACACCTCCTGCTGATGCGCCCACTGCACCATGGAGGTGGCCACCTCAACCGACTGGCGTATCGATGTCTTGCGGGCGTCGTAGGCCACGCTGTACTGCTGCCAAAGCATGTAAGCGGCAAGCAGAATCAAAACCAGTGCACTGAACGCCGTGATCAGGCCCAATTTGACCCTGATGGGCATATTGCTCAATGTGCTCGTGGATGCGTTGGAATTCTTCATCTCAGTCTTTTCCCTGTCTAATCATGGTCATCAGTTGCCAGCCGGTTCAGCTGATTTACTCGGGAGTACCCGTCGGATGGTGGCTGCCAGTTCTCTGGGGGCAAACTTGGCAACATAGGCATCCGCACCTACGCTTTTGACGTGGTTTTCATTTGTGGTCCCCGTCAAAGAAGAATGAATGACCACAGGGATGTGCTTAAAAATCGGGTTCATTTTGATGTGCCGCGTCAGCGTGAAACCGTCCATCTCAGGCATCTCTAAGTCAGTCAGCACCAAAGCAATCTTGTCTTTGATGTTCTGACCGTCGGCATCCGCCTGTTTGGCAATGGCTTGCAGCCTTTCCCAGGCTTCTTTGCCGGTCTTGGTCATGATGTAGGGAGCACCCATGGCCTTGAGGCCGAGCTCAATCACCGATCTGGCGACGGCCGAATCGTCAGCCACCAATATGGACGTGCCAGGGGGCAGCAGCAACTCTGGCCCCACGACTTCGCGGTTAATCTCTTCTTTGCTTTGCGGCATGACATTGCGCAGAATCTGCTCAACGTCTAGAACCTGTGCCAAGCGGGTATCTGGTGTGGCGCCGTCAATGCGTGCAATGCCAGTGATAAGGGCCCCTGCATGACTGCCTTCGGCGGGGAGCACCTGGTCCCAATCTAGGCGAACAATCTCGTTGACGTCTTCAACCGCAAAGGCCTGAACGGTTCTGCCAAACTCGGTCACCATCAAGATGGAATGGCCCTTCTTGGGTTGGCAACCGACGACGGCAGGCAAATTGATCACGGGAATGATTTGGCCACGAATATTCGCCACACCCATCAGGTGTTCGTGTGCGTTCGCCAGTGACGTAATGGTGGGCATCACAAGCACTTCACGCACTTTGAACACATTGATGCCAAACAATTCACGCCGACCTGTTGTCGGAGACTCGCCCAGGCGAAACAGCAGCAACTCAAACTTGTTGTTGCCTGCAAGCCGGGTGCGTTCTTCAATTTCTTGTTGAGCGGTTTTCACGGGATAAGTCTTTCAATTCGAAGGTTGGGGTTGCTCATCACGCGTCTTGTGCTTGCTCAACCAAATTTGCCATGTCTTCGATGTCCAGTGCCCGGTCTGGGTCCAGAATAACGACGAACTTTGTCCCTACCTTACCCATGCCGTGGATGTAATCTCGAGTGATTGACGCGCCAAACTGCGGCGCAGATTCAATCATGGATTGCGCAATGTCGATGACTTCGCTCACCGCATCCACCATCAATCCAAGCTCTAGTTTTTCACCCTCGCGACTGCCATCAAAGATGATGATGCAAGTCTTTTTTCCGAGTTCAGCTCGACCTCGCCCAAAGCGTGAATGCAGGTCGATCACAGGCACGACCGCGCCGCGCAGATTGATGACCCCACGGACAAACTCTGGCATGTGCGGCACTGCCGTCATGCTGCTGTACTGAATAATCTCTCGAACGCGACGAATGTCCATGGCAAAGACTTCGTCTCGAAGAGAAAAAGTCAAATACTGCTCTGAAGGCTCGGTGGAAACCGAAGCTCCCAATGTCAAGGTCTGTTCTGAATTCATGACAGGTGCCTTAGATCAATAGGGTTTAAAGTTGCCACTGCCACCTCGTACCGGGGCGGATGTCAGGGAGGCCCCCAGTCGCAAAGGCGCTGATCGGCGATCGGCATGCGGTAAGGCATGACGATTGGGTACAGGAGGCGCATCGTCGCCGATATTGAAGAACGCGACAGATTGCTGCAATTGCTCTGCTTGACCTGACAATTCCTCGCTGGTGGCAGCCAGTTCCTCGGATGCGGAGGCATTTTGCTGCGTGGCCTTGCTGAGCTGACCCATGGCACCGCCAATTTGAGTGACAGACTCACTTTGCTCAGCGCTTGATGCTGAAATCTCCTGCACCAATTCAGACGTCTTTTGAATGCTGGGAACAATCTCATCCAGTAATTTGCCAGCCCGCTCAGCAGTCGAAACACTGGCCCCTGCCAGGTCACCAATTTCTTTCGCCGCTTCTTGACTGCGCTCTGCCAATTTGCGCACTTCGGCAGCCACCACGGCAAAGCCCTTGCCATGTTCGCCAGCACGGGCGGCTTCAATCGCAGCATTGAGTGCCAGCAGATTGGTCTGATAAGCGATATCGTCCACGATCCCAATCTTGGCGGCAATCTGCTTCATGGCCGTCACCGTTTGGCTCACCGCGCCACCGCCCTCAGTGGCTTCCCTGCTAGCCTTGGCGGCCATGCCGTCAGTCACTTTAGCGTTATCACTGTTTTGGTTGATGGAGGCAGACATGTGCTCCACCGAGGCTGTGGTTTGCTCTACGCTGGCGGCTTGCTCGCTGGCAGCTTGCGAAAGCGACTGCGCGGTTGCGCTGACCTGATTGGCTGCACCTGTCAGTGCATCTGCTGCGGCACGCACTTCACCCAAAACGCGGGCGAGCGCGACCGCGGTTGAATTGGCGCTGTCTTTGACGCGGCCAAACAGTCCGAAGTACTCACGCTCAATGCGACGGGTCAGGTCACCTTGTTCGAACGCGCCCAGCAACTCTGCGACATCCGTCAAGCCTTGTTCGCTGGTGGTCATCAGTTGGTTCATGCCCGTAGACATGGTTGCAAAAAAGCCCTGCTTGCCTTGAACGGAAAGGCGATTACTGAAGTCACCATTGCCCGCCGCCTCAACTAAATTGGCCAGTTCCTTCTCGGACGCTATTTCATCAGTGCGATCCACCCAATGGGTGACCCGACCCAAGCGGACTCCTTCGCCGTCCACAATGGGTTTAGACAACAAACGAATGTTGCGCCCTGCAATCACCACATCAGTGGTCGCTCCCGATACGACCGCTTGGTCAAAACGTGTAGCAGTCTCCGGATCTTTAAAGAGGCTGCTGAGCTTATTGCCGACGAATTTGTCCGGATCAAAGCCTGGGCCTCCAAATTTTTGCAAGAGTAGCTTGGCTGCCGGCGTCGCATGGACAAACTGGGCATCTGCGTTGGATACTGTCACGCACTCTGGCAGGCTGTCCAATGCAATTTTGATGCGCATGTTCTCTGCAGCCGCGCGCAGTTCTCGCTCCACCGTAATAGCCTTCTCTGCTGCGACCTTGGCTTCGGCCTCCGCTTTTTCTTCCAGTGAGCGCAAAGACTCGTTTGTTCGCTCCTGCGACTGCCGGAAGGTGCCGCGCAAACCTGTTGTTTGGGCTTTGCGAAAGTACTTGCCCTGCGATGCATACTCTAGCGCCGTGGCCTGTTCCCTGAAGCAGGCTTCCAGTTGATCCAACATGTCGTTCATGTTCCAGCACAAGTCGCTGAATTCATTGCCCTGGGGAATGTTGGTCAGGCGCGAGGCAAACTGGCCGTGGGCAACTTCTGTGGCGATCTGCTGGACATTGTTCAGCAGCTTGTGGCTTGCGGCCATCATCTTGATGCCAATGGCAACAATAAGGATGCCGGGAATCACCGGGAGCAAGAGCGCCCAGTTGCCCTGGCTCATCCAGACTTGAATCAGGGCCCCCACGACAAGTAAGGCGACCGATGCACTCGCAAAGCGAGCGGACTTAGATTGAAAGAATGAATGATTCATAACTCACTCCCTTTTGAGCCAGTAAACCAGTAAGCAAGGCTAAAGAAGCCGCACATGCATCCTTAGGACCCGCGCGACGTTCTTCATCCAACATTTGGCGGTACAAGTCAGTCACCACTTGTACCGCTTGGGGTTTTGGCTTGCGCCGAACCGAGAAAAAGCCTTCCAGTTGTCCATTGGCGTCAATGGAAGGGGTGACATTGGCAAACACCCAGTAATAGCCGCCGTCTCTTGACATGTTCTTGACGTAGGCAAAACATTCCTGTTTCTTCTGGATCGTGTCCCACAAAAACTTAAAGACACCGCGCGGCATGTCCGGATGACGAACGATGTTGTGCTGTTGGCCCAGCAGTTCGTGTTCTTGGTAACCTGAAAACTCGATGAATATTTGGTTTCCGTAGACCAGTCGACCTTTCATGTCTGTCCTGGACACCAGAAAATCATCTTCACGCATCACGCGCTCTTGTTGCGTGGGTACGATGCTTTTGTCTTTCATTCTTGTTCCCCTAAGGATAGAGTTGCGGGATCAATAAGGTTTGAAATTGGAGCTTCCACCGCCACTTAGCGATGGGGCATACGCTATGCTGCTGGTTACTTGGCGTGGACTGGCCAAGCGCCGCGAACTAGCGGGTTGCCCCGCCAAAACTGCAGGTGCCTCGTCCCCAATATTGAAAAATGCCACCGATTGCTGCAACTGTTCGGCTTGGCCCGACAGTTCTTCACTGGTCGCAGCAAGTTCTTCCGACGCAGAGGCATTTTGTTGTGTTGCTTTGGACAGTTGCCCCATCGCGCCGCCAATCTGAGTGACTGATTCACTTTGTTCGGAACTGGCTGCGGCAATCTCCTGCACAAGCTCGGATGTTCTCTGGATACTGGGCACAATTTCGTCCAGTAGCTTGCCTGCCCGCTCTGCCGTGGAGACACTGTTGCCTGCCAGGTCACCAATTTCTTTGGCAGCCTCCTGGCTGCGCTCGGCTAATTTGCGTACCTCGGCGGCCACTACCGCAAAGCCCTTACCGTGCTCACCCGCGCGGGCCGCCTCGATAGCCGCATTAAGTGCCAGCAGGTTGGTCTGGTAGGCAATGTCGTCCACGATGCCAATCTTGGCTGCAATCTGCTTCATGGCCTTCACCGTTTCGCTGACCGCGCTGCCACCATCCGTGGCCTCTTTGCTAGCCTTGGTGGCCATGCCATCGGTCACCCGGGCGTTGTCGCTGTTTTGGCCGATGGAGGCTGACATGTGCTCAATGGATGAGGTGGTTTCCTCTACACTCGCCGCCTGTTCACTGGCCGCTTGAGACAGCGATTGCGCAGTAGAGCTGACTTGGTTGGCGGCACCGGTCAATGCATCTGCTGCAGCGCGTACTTCCCCCAGCACCCGGGCCAGCGCAACGGCGGTGGAATTGGCGCTATCCTTGACGCGGCCAAACAGGCCAAAGCAGTCACGGTCTATGCGTTTGGTCAAGTCCCCTTGCTCAAAGGCTGCAAGCAAATCGGCTACATCGGTCAGACCTTGTTCGCTGGTCGTCATCAACTGGTTCATGCCCGTGGACATGGTTGCAAAAAATCCGCGCTTCCCTTCCAGAGAAAGCCGGTTGCTGAAGTCCCCATTGCCTGCAGCCTCTACAAGGTTGGACAACTCTTTCTCTGAAACAATTTCGTCAGTACGGTCCACCCAATGGGTGACTCGACCAAGACGTGTTCCGTTCGCATCAACAATCGGTTTCGCCAATAGGCGGATGTTGCGTCCATCAATGAGAATATCAGTCGATTCACCCGAAATAACAGCTCTGTCAAAGCGTGCGGCGGTGTCGGGGTCCTTGAAGAGTGTGCTGAGCTTGTTGCCGTAAAACTTATCGACGTCAAACCCAGGTCCACTAAATTTTTGAAGCAAGAGTTTGGCCGCAGGAGTGGCATGAACAAAAAGTGCATCTACATCGGATACGGTTACACACTCAGGCAGGCTGTCCAGTGCCACTTTGATCCGCATGTTTGTAATTGCCGCTTCGTGCGCTGCCCGCAAAGACTGTTGCACTGTGTCGATAGCCTCAGAAATTCGGGCTTTTTGGCCAGGCAGTCGATCCATCGCAACATCAAGTTTGCCGTCTGAATACCCTGACACCACGTCGACTACGCGCATCTTGACGTTGATATGGCTTCCAACCAGAGTGTTGATGCTTTCAGCCATCTCCCCGTACGCACCTGGCAAGTTGGTAGACGGAATGCGGTAGTCAATCGTCCCCAATTCGTGTTGGCGGGCAATTTCCGACTGCTCTGACTGAAACTGCTGCAGCACACCTTGCATGGCTATCAGCGATTTAACGACTTGGGCAATCTCGTCAGTACCCTGCGGTTGCTGTGCTGTGTTGCTCAAGTCTCCTTGTGCAATATCTTCCAGTTGCTGACTGACGTCTCGCAAGCCTCGGCTTGTCACCAGATAGAAACAATAGAACATGTAAGAGGCGAGAAGCAAAAGTACCACCACAACAACGGCAATCCAAAGCAATCGCTTTTCCATGGCGTTAATGCGATTTTCGAGCAAGGAGTCAAGAGCTGGAATTCCCTTCGTATAGAAGGAAGTCAAGCGCTTGACTGCCTCAGCCCCCATGTCAAAGTACTTCTGATCTGTTTGGGTTTTCTGGGCAACCAGCGCCTCCGGATCTTTGGCGGCCTTTTGGAAGTCTTCCAAGTGCTTAAAGACACTCAGATCCAGTTGTGAACTTAAACCTGGGTTGGCCGCAATGGACCGATCCAGAAAAGCCCGCGTCTGGCGTATACCGTTTTCGACACCTGCGTTCCAGACCGAATAGCGTTTTTGCTCTGCCGCGGTTAACCCGCCTTTGGCAATGCCGAACGTCCCCCAGCCCCAGAGTTGACCTACGTCTTCCGCTACTTGAGGAATCGCCAGAACCAGCGTGTTGATCAGATAGAAGCTGTCAATATCCGGGTCAAGCACCAAATTGGAATTGTCGCCAATTGAGTTAAGGAGCTTGACGATAGAGACAGTCACGGGGCCGAAAACGGTTCTGCCCTCGCTGTCCACCCCTTTGTTGAATTTTGCAGTGTCTGCCCAGGCGGCTTTGAGCTTGTCGAACTCAGGTCGCAGTTCCAGCGCATCTGAACTGGCCGTCAAATGGTCGTCAAATGCCTTGATCGCCGCATCGGTTTGGCTGCGACCGTTTTGGTAGGCAGCGCTGCCGTCGAATCCACCCAAACTGGCCCTGGTGGCATTCCGTATCTGCAATACGCCAGTCAGCACGGGGACAAACTCGCGCAATGCGACCGTGCCTACGCGTTCCTTTTGGCTGAAGCGGATTTGCTCCATCTGGGAGGTAGTAAAAAAATAACCCAATATCAGCACAGGGATCATGAAGATCAGGCTGATGCTCAATGCCTTGGTTGAGAAATTGACCGAGCTCATCCAATTGGCGCCCGCCCGCCAAAAAGCTGCTGTTTGCATTGAGCTGGATGCTGCCTGACGACTTTTTGGGGCGGTTGATCGCTGGGTTGCCATGGGGACTACCTTTCAAACCTGGTTGAGCCAGGTTCAATTTCAATAAATTCAAAAAAACAGGTCATGAAAAAATGCTTGCGCTGGTCAAACTCAAACCGCAGACAGAGTGGTTGCGTTGTGTCCATGTTTGGCACCATGAATAGCCAAGTCAGCGAGGGTGTGCACATCAAGAATTAGTGCCACTTCGCCGCTGCCAAGCACGGATGAACCAGAAATGCCGCGCAGTGTCTTGAAGAGCCGCCCCAAAGGTTTGATCACGGTCTGGTTTTGCCCATGCAGGACTTCAACCTCGATACCGAACTTTCCCTTGTGAGAGTTGACGACAACGACGCTGACTCGGTCCGGCAGCGATGATTCGACGGCATAGAGTGTGCGCAGTTGAACCACAGGCAATACCGAGCCGCGCAGTTCCAGGCAATGGCGACCTGCTGCATCGACTTTGACATGCTGGCTGCCAGATTCAATAACTTCCACCACGGATTCGAGCGGCAGTACAAATTTGGAGTGTCCAACGCCCACCAAAAATCCGTCAATGATGGCCAGAGTCAGTGGCAAGCGAATGTCCACCTGCAGACCTTGGCCCGGATTACTATTCAATTTGATGGAGCCTCGCAGCGCCTCGATATTGCGACGGACCACATCCATGCCGACACCGCGCCCCGACAGGTTGGTGACCTGTTCGGCGGTCGAGAAACCAGCTTCAAAGATCATCATGTTGATGTCATCGTCGCTGGGAACAACACCTTGCTCAATCAGTCCCCGGTTCCAGGCGCGCTGCAGCACGCGTTCGCGGTTGATGCCGCGGCCATCGTCTTCAATGCGAATCAAAATGGCGCCAGTTTCGTGTCTTGCGCTCAATATCAGCTTGCCGGCAGACGGTTTGCCGGCAGCCAGACGCTCAGCAGGCGGCTCAAGCCCGTGGTCTAGCGAGTTGCGGACCAGGTGCATGAGCGGGTCGGCAATTTTTTCGACCATGGATTTGTCTAGCTCAGCGTCCCCGCCAACAATCTCAAAGTTGACTTCCTTGCCCAGGCTAGATGCCGTATCACGCACCACGCGACGAAAGCGGCTGAAGGTCTCGCCCACAGGGACCATGCGCAGCCCCAATGTGCCGTTGCGTATTTCTTCGATCAGGCTATTCATGTGCAGATTGGCCTCGACCAGCGCGGTCTGTCGCGTGTCCCGTGCCAACAAGGTCGCACCAGCGCCCGCAATGACGAGTTCGCCCAGTAAATTGATCACCGCGTCCAGGCGGTCCGCCTGAACCCGGATGTAGCGTTCTTCACCTGCACTGGTGTCGCGCAATTTTTGTTGTTTGCCTAAGGCTGCTTCCACCACTTCCGGTGGCACACCTGCCTGGGTTTCCAACAGATCACCTAGTTTTGGTTTGCCCGCTTTCGGGCTTCCACGGGTTTGCTGCTGTGTGCTCAGCGCTTGGTCTAGACGATCTTGGGTAACTGCACCCACCGATACCAAAAGATCGCCCAGGCGCGGTGCATCAGGCATTTCCTCAATTTGGCGCGCTAATTTCTGCGCAGCGGTCTCGGGCGCAATGACGTCCAGTTCGCAATCATCGGCAACAAAGCTGAAAGCGCCTTCAATGTCTTCGCGGCTGGCCGAGGACTCCAGCTCCATGCCAAAACTCAAGTGGCAGGTTTCGGGATCAATGTTGGAAAGCTTGGGGACATCGTCAGTGCCGCAGCGCATGCTCAGGACTTTGCCCAGCGTGGCAAGGTAGCGGGCAATGGACAAAGGATCCATGCCATTGCGAAAGGTTTCAGCACCGAAGCGCGCGGAAATGGTCCACTTGATCGGTCCACTGGCAGCAGTCGGGACACTTGCGTTTTCCGACTCCGCCAAGAGCTCTACTTCGGGTTCTGGTTCGCCTTCTGTCAGTGCTTTCAGTTGGACGACTAGCGCTTGGCGTTCTTCTTTTTCTTCGGCTGTATCGGCACTTTCGTCCGATGCGGTGGCCACTAGAAATTTGATCTTGTCGTTGCACTTCAGCAGCAAGGTACTGATGTCCGGGGTCAAGCCAATCACGCCGTCCCGCATCCGATCCAACAAGGTCTCGACATGGTGGGTGAATTCGACTACCTTGTTCAGGCCAAAGATGCCTGCTGACCCCTTAACGGTATGGGCGCAACGGAACAGCGAATCCAAGAGTTCTCGGTCGTCTGGTTGCTCTTCCAGTTCCAGCAGCAAGGTTTCAATGGCTTCGGTTTGCTCCACCGCTTCGCTGATGAAGGCGGGTAGTGCCGAGGCAATGAAGTCCTGGTCAGCGTCGTTTCCGGCGTAACTCATGCGGCATCTCCTTCTCTATTGGCCTTTGCCGGGACCCCGTCCACCCAATGGCTGAGCCCCAGGGTTTTACAGGCATCGCTGAAGCTGGCGCTGGCGTCAATTAATTTCCAACTCAAGCCCATGTTCGTGAGCGAGGCCAGCAACTGCAGGCCAGAGCCGTCAACTTCTTCGACTTGACCTGCCGAGAGTTCAAGCTGTGAGCTGCCTTTGGTCGTCTGCTCGGTCACCCAGGCCAACAATGAATCCCGGGAATCAATCGCGCTGTATATCGTCAGCTCGGAGGGAAGGTCAAACGCAGTGCTCATGGTGTGCAACCGGGTGGTGAATGGAATAAAACTTTTCCGCTCCTAGGCGCTGAGCCTGTCGGCATGCGCGCTAACTTAAGGCAAGCAAAGTTTGGACACAGCATTCAAAAGGGCGCTGGGCGTGAAGGGCTTCAACATCCAGGCCTTTGCCCCGGCCGCTTTGCCTTCTTCTTTCTTTGATTCCTGGTTTTCAGTCGTGAGCATCAGGATCGGCAAAAAGCGGTAGGCAGGCAGCGCCTTGGCGGCTCGGACGAACTCGATGCCGTTCATCTTGGGCATGTTGACGTCGCAGACCACCATGCCAATCTTGCGGCCGTCCAAAAATGCCATTGCAGCTTGGCCATCACCTGCTTGCAAGACGTCATAGCCAGCGTCTTTCAGCGCCATGCTGACAACTTGCCTGAGACTGGCTGAATCGTCTACAACCAAAATAGTTTGTGCCATAGTTTTACCCTCAAAAAAAATCGGTATTGCCGTCTGCATCGTTTGCAGTGGCGTTTGCGGAATGGTGACTGGATGCGTCGCCGACGTGAACCTGGCGTTGTTCAGCCATGGCGTACTTCGATTCGAGCCGTTCAAGCCACGTGGTGTGATTCAATTCGTCACTGATTTGGAGTGCAGGCGTGCTGACAACCGTCAGCATTCGCTGCATGTCCTCTAACAGCAAACTCAGCATCTGATTGATGCGGTCTTCATACTGAAATCCAACATACATCTGCTCAACCAACTCCCCGACGGGTTTGAGGTCTTTGTCTTTTGCTGGCGTGCCGGCGCTGAGGTAGGGGCCGATGTTAGAAAAGGCGGAGATCATCTCTGACACCGCCTCTTCGGAGTGCGTGCGTGATGTGGCCAGGTGGCGAATCCACACCGGCAGCACATGGGTGGCAAGTTCGACCAGGGCGGCGTTGGCGGCGTGGTTTATGGGAGTTTGGGGCATCGTTTTGTCTTGCCTCAGAGTTTGAGCCAGTCGGCATTGAGGTAGCAGCCACAGCCAATGAGTTGCTTATCGTTCAGTGGGACCACATACGAGGATTTGCCTTGCACGTCCCCTGTCAATGGGTTGGTGATCGCGTATTTCACCCAACCGCCTCGCTCGGCATCACAGACTTCAAAGGCGTCGTTTACGAGCTGAGCGGCATCCAGCCCCTGAATCTCGGCCAGATTGGTGCCTTCGCGTTCTGGCAGGGCGCCGTGGATGGTGTAGAAGCCGTCGCGATCAAATACAAAAATGTAGAGGTCTCGGTCAATGAATGGACCGTTCTTGTCATGGAATGCTGATTTCGCGTCGCCCAAGCCCACCTTGTTGATGTGAACCACGGCGTCAAACACCAACTGCCGTGCCTGGTCGGCCGTACCCTGACGAAGCTGGAAGTCGCCAACGGATATCTCTAGGGCCGACACCTGATTGATCATTCGGTCGGAGTTTTGGCTCGCACGCTCGATCAGGCCAGAGTTTTCATGAGTTAAGGTGTCCAGGTCCCCGACGGCATTGACCACTTCCACCAGCGCCGAGCTTTGGCTGGCGCTGCCTTCAGCCATCACGTTCACGTTCATGGAAATTTCAGCAATGCCTGCCACGAGGCTTTCCATTAAGGTGCTGACTTCCTGAATGCCGGTGACCGTGGTGTTCACCCGGTCTGAGGATTCGGCAATCAAGCCGCGAACCTCTGCAGCGGCGGATTGGCTGCGTTTAGCCAGGTTGCGCACTTCGGCCGCCACGACGGCAAAGCCGCGGCCCTGTTCGCCAGCGCGTGCCGCCTCTACGGCGGCATTGAGCGCCAACAGATTGGTCTGGAACGCAATGCCATCAATTGTTCCAATGATTTCGGACATTCGGCCTGATGTTGTCTTTAAAGGCCCCATGCTCTCCACGGCAGTCTTCATGAGCACGCCAGCAGATTCGGCTTCCTTATGCAAGCAGTCCGTCATCATGCTGATTTCTTGGGATGCTGATGCATTGCGGGACACCATCTCGCTCACGTGCTTGACGTGCATGGATGTTTCACGCAGGTGATTGCCCTGAGCCTGGGCGCGTTCCGCCAATGAGCGGGTGTCATCCACCAGCCGCTTACCCGTCTCGCCCAAAAGAACAGCCGCCGTTCGAATGTTTGCCACAATGGCAGACATTTTGGTGAGCATCATGTCCAGATGACGTCCAAAATTGCCCAGTGTCCGAATGCCTGAACTCGCAGACTGAGTTAAATCACCTGTTGAGGCGATTTCAATGATTTCGTCGGTGTGAGCACGGTCCATGTTCGTGCTACGGAAAAAACTCAGAAGCAAGTACCACCACACAAGCAAGGCAAGTGCCGACACTGCCAGCGTCATGACGATCTGCGTTAACAAATCTTGTTGGCGACTCAAAAGCAGCTTTTCGATTGCGGTGGCCACCTCAGCACTGGCTCGGTCTGCGACTTCATTGGCTTTGGTGCTCGCGGTGAAAAAGTCAGCAGGGGTGACCGGGCTTGAACCCAGCGCTTTTGTACTGGTCGTGAGTTTCTTGGCTTCAGCCATCGCAGCACCCCAGCCCGCAACGGGTTGACTCCCGAAGTAGGTCAGGGCAGTCTGGGTACTGGTGATTTTTGCGGCCTGTTCGTCCAGGCGATCTGCCATCAAGCGCAAGTTGGTCAAATCGGATGCTGAGCGCTCAGTTGTTGCTAAAAATGCGCCGCCACGATCCCGGATCAAGGCAATGTTTTCCAGCCAAGGGTAAAGACGTTCTACTTGCAATATAGACAAGTAATAAACATTGGCTTCAGGAGACAGCATGAGTCCGGAAGAATCTGCCTCGAAAACCATCAAGTCATACAGCTTGAACAGAATGCTGTTCATGTGCCTTGCCGCAGATTCGCCATCTTTGAACGTCGCGGCAGAAACGTTTGCCAAGTCGGCAACGTCTGCGCGGATGCTCTTCCAGCGGTCATCGCCTCGTGACGATGCATGGTCTTTTACGGCAACATCGAGTTGCTCAACGGCTGATTTCAACTTCTGTAAAGACGCACTGGTATTGGCCAACGCGGACTTATCACCAGCAAAGCCCAGCAGCGTTTGGCCTTCTAGCGCTTGCAAGGGAATGATGGCCTCTGCAACATGCCTGATAAAGGCATTTGCGGCGATGCGGTTGCCAGCGTAGCGGTAGTCCTCCCACAGCGTATTGACACGCAGGCTGACCACCAGCCCCAAGGCAAGAATGATGGGAAGTGGCAGACTCCAGAACTTGTACCGCGCACCCAGGCGGGCCATCAAGGCAACGCCTGGCCCTAAAAATCCGGCAGACCGGCCTGATTTGATAGGTGGACTCATGGGTTTTGGGCGGTTGCGCAGACCTGTTTGGATGATCCGGCAGCCCAAAAGGGATGTTCATAAGCAGCGCTATTGAACGTCATTGTGGGTCCTCCAGGATCGTTGTGTTTGAAAGCTAAAAGCGGCTTCAAACTCAATATACGACAACCAGAAAAACCCTGCATCTCCCTAGCCAATAGCCCTTTGGACGGTGCGGTAAAACAGTCAAAAAACGAGGCCAGTGCTGCGAACTGGCCCTGTTTTACCCCCTATTTCTCAACGCCCATCACCATGTCGGGCAGATAGGTCACGATTTGTGGGAATACCGTGATCAGACCAATGCAAATGACCAGACAAATAAAGAACGGAATGGACGCCTTGGCGATGGTGTTGCTGTCTTTTCCGGTCATGTTTTGTAGAACGAACAAGTTAAAACCCACTGGCGGCGTTACCTCGGCAATTTCTACCAACAGGATGATGAAAATGCCAAACCAAATCAAGTCAAACCCCGCTTTTTGAATCATGGGCAAGATCACGGCGCTGGTTAAGACAATCATGCTGATGCCGTCAAGCGCTGTGCCTAGAACCAAATAAACACCCACCAGCGCCGCAATCAGGGCGTACGGTGACAGGTGCATGCTTTCAACCCACGATGCCAACTCGCGTGGCACACCCGTAAAAGCCATGGTTTTGGTCAGGAATGCGGCACCGGCCAGGATGAACATGATCATGCAACTGGTTCGGGTGGCTCCCATTAGGCCTTCGCAAAAGTTGCTCCAAGTCAGTGCCCTGCCATAAGCCGCGATGGCAAGTGACCCGGCCACACCGTAGGCTGCACATTCTGTGGCAGTGGCGTAGCCAGCCACCAGCACCCAAACGATAAAGACAATCAATACCGTGCAAGGGATCAAGTTACCGCTTTTCTTGAACTTTTCAGTCCAAGTACTGGGTGGATCGGCTGGTGGGACCTGATCGGGGTGACGGATAGACCACCACATGATGTAAGCCATGAACAGTGCCATGAGCACCGTGGCAGGAATAAATCCAGCCAAAAAAATCCGGATGATGGATGCGTCGGCAGCGACGGCATACACCACCATGGTGATGGAAGGTGGAATCAAAATGCCCAGCGTACCTGCTGTGGCCAATGATCCCAGCACAATGTCCTCGTTGTAACCCCGGCGCTTAAGTTCTGGCAGGGCCACCTTGGCGATAGTGGCGCAGGTGGCCGCAGATGATCCGCTGACAGATCCAAAAATACCGCAGCCCAAGATCGTGGTGTGGGTCAGCCGTCCAGGAATGCGGTTCAACCAGGGGCGCAGGCCTTCAAACATCTCTTCGCTCAGTTTGGTGCGAAACAGGATCTCGCCCATCCAGATGAAAAGGGGCAGGGCGGCCAGTTCCCAACTGGCGTTGCTTTCCCAAAAGGCAGAAAACAAGTTCTTGCCGGGCTCAGTGGTAGTAAAAAACGCCTGACCGACCCAGCCACAAATCGCCAAGGTCATGGCAATCCACACGCCGCCAGACAACAGCACCAGCATGATGGCCAGCAGCAGACCACCGATATATAAGACTTCCATTGGGGTATCCGTTGTTCTGGGGCTAGACGTCTGACGAAAAATCGCCTTTGGCGTGGCGTTCCTCGACCAAGCGCACAAAGGTGGGTACACCACCGCGCAGCACGATGATGAATTCGTCCACCACAGCCACCAGCAGCAAGATGGAGCCCAGTGCAAAACTCAGTTGAGGAATCCACATGGGAATCGCCAGCAGGCCTTGTGCCATGTCGTTGAATTCCCAGCTCTCATAAGTGAACTTGACGGCCGACCAGCACAGATAGCCCGTACTGACGCAGCCAATGGCCAGCGACACCAATTCCAGCTTGCGCCGGGTGGCGGCCCCCACCTTTTCCAAGAGAAGGGTCACTCGCACAAAGTCGCCATGTTTGAACGCATGTGCCATGGCAAAAAAAGCCGCTGCTGCACAAAACCAGGACACCACATCGTTGACCGCGCCGGTGCGAATGCCCAGTTCGCGCAGCACGCTCTGGGCAATCATCAACACGCAGATCAAGGCAACGAAGACGGCACCCAAAGCGCCGCCAGCGTCATACATACGGTCAAGAAAACGGCGCATACGACCCTTCAGTCAGATTTACTTTTTGCTCTTGTTGTAAGCGGCCAAAATGGCTTCGCCGTCAGGGCCAGCCTTTTTCTGCCAGTCGGACAACATGATCCCGCCCACTTGGCGCATGTCAGCCATCAGCTTAGGAGACGGCGTGACGATCTTCATGCCTTTTTCGGTCAGCGCTTTCTTGTACCAGTCGTTCTTCTCCTGGCTGATCTTCCAGCCGCGCACTTCGGCCTCAGCTGCGGCTTTGGTCAAAGCCGTTTGTGTCGCGGCGTCCAGCGCATCAAAGGCCTTCTTGTTGATCAGCACTGCGTTCTTGGGCAACCAAGCCTGGGTGTCGTACCAGTACTTCAGGCTTTCATAGGTCTTGCTGTCGTAGCCAGTGGAGCCTGAACTCATATAGCTTTCCACCACGCCGGTCGCCAGTGCTTGTGACAGTTCGGCCGCTTGGATGGTGACGGGTTGTGCACCAATCAGTTCTGCAATTTTGGCCGTTGCCGGGCTGTAGGCGCGCCATTTGATGCCACGCAAGTCAGCCACCGAGTTGATTTCCTTCTTGGCATAGATGCCTTGCGGTGGCCAGGGAACCGAGAGCAGTAGCTTCATTCCCTGTTTGTCGAGCAGCTTCTCCAACACAGGCTTTTGAGCGTCATACAGGCGCTTGGAGTCTGCATAAGAAGCAGCCAGGAAAGGTACGCCGTCCAGGCCATAAATCGGGTTTTCGTTTTCAAAGTTGGCCAGCAAGACTTCACCTGCAGGGGCTTGGCCGCCTTGCACAGCGCGCTTGATCTCGTTGGCCTTGAACAGCGACGCATTGGCGTGCACCGTGATCTTGAGCTTGCCCCCCGTGGCTTTGTCCACATCGTTAGCAAGTTGCGTCAAGTTCTCGGTATGGAAGTTGGTCGCCGGGTAGGCGGCTGCCAAATCCCACTTGGTTTGCGCAAAAACTTGTGCGCCTGAAACGGCCAGGGCGGTAGCGACGACAGCGCTGGAAAAATGACGACGTTGCATGAGAACTCCTTGCAAATACAAAAATGAAAACTCAAACCATATTTCTACACAGCATGCAATGTAGATGCCCACCTCAAAATCCGGCTTGGTAGTTTCCCTTGAATCATCAACAAATCGTTGATAAATTGTGATCAAGCCTTCTACAATTTGCCACATGCATATTCAATGCCAGGCGAATCCATCCCCATGACACGCAAATCCAGCCCTACGGCCGTCCCGATTTCGCAGGCACCTGCGGCGCAGCCCATCGTCTCGTCTGCGCACTTGGTGTCAGCCCAAAGCGCACAGCTCAGCGAGTTCGAGTTTGGCCTGATCGTGGCGGGCAATGCCTTTCACCGTTGGATACTGCACTGTATGAGTGCTGCGGGCTTGAAAGACCTGACCCCGCTGGATGTGCTGGTGCTGCACCACGTCACCCACCGTGCACGTGACAAGCGCCTGTCCGACATCTGCTTCATCATGAACATTGAAGACACGCACCTGATCAATTACTCGCTCAAGAAGTTGCAAGGCCTGGGCGTTGTCGAGTCCCGCAAAGTGGGCAAAGAAGTCACCTACGCCTGCACCGAACAAGGGCAAGCCTATGTCAACCGTTACCGCGAGGTCCGTGAGACTTGCCTCATCAACGCCCTGAAGGCCGACGACAGCTTGAACCGCGACATCGGCGAACTGGCCCGTCTGTTGCGCGTGCTCTCTGGTGTCTACGACCAAGCTGCCCGCGCCGCCGCATCACTGTAAAGAACCAACATGACCCACCCTGACAAAAACACCCCCCAAGCCCGCTGGCAGTTCTGGATTGACCGGGGCGGCACATTCACCGATGTGGTGGGGCGGCGGCCCCATGCCGATGGCAGCTTCACGCTGCTGACGCACAAGCTGCTGAGCGAGAACCCCGAGCAGTACAAAGACGCAGCCGTCGCAGGCATTCGCTACTTGCTGGGCCTCAAACCAGGCGAACCGGTGACGCCGGACTTGGTGGAATGCGTCAAGATGGGCACAACTGTGGCCACCAACGCATTACTGGAACGCAAGGGCGAGCCGACGCTGCTGGTGACCACGCAAGGCTTTCGCGACGCCTTGCGCATCGCCTATCAAAACCGCCCTCGCATCTTTGACCGCAATATCCAGTTGCCCGAGCTGCTCTACAGCGCAGTCGTGGAAGCGCAAGAGCGCGTGGGCGCCAATGGCGAGTTATTGACCCCGTTAGATGAAGTTCATTTGCAAGCCGCTTTGCAAGCCCAGTTTGACCAAGGCTTGCGCAGCGTGGCGATCGTGTTCATGCACGGTTATCGCTACACGGCGCATGAACAGGCGGCCAAACGAATCGCTGCCGCCATAGGATTTACCCAGATCAGTACCTCGCACGAGACCAGCCCGCTGATGAAGTTTGTCAGCCGGGGCGACACCACGGTGGTAGACGCCTACCTGTCGCCCATTTTGAGACGCTATGTGGAGCAGGTAGCCAGCGAAATGCCGGGCGTGCGCCTCTTCTTCATGCAGTCCAGCGGGGGGCTGACAGACGCCAGCAGCTTCCAGGGCAAAGACGCTATTTTGAGCGGCCCAGCGGGCGGCATTGTGGGCATGGCCCGCACCGCGTCGCTGGCAGGCATTGACCGCGTCATTGGCTTTGACATGGGCGGCACCAGCACCGACGTGAGCCACTTTGCGGGTGAGTTTGAACGCGAGTTCGAGACCATGGTGGCAGGCGTGCGCATGCGTGCCCCGATGATGAGCATCCACACGGTCGCAGCAGGCGGTGGATCGCTGCTGCAGTTTGACGGCGCAAGGTTTCGCGTGGGCCCCGAGAGCGCAGGTGCCAACCCCGGCCCGGCCAGCTACCAGCGCGGTGGCCCATTGGCGGTGACAGATGCGAATGTGATGCTGGGCAAGATCCAGCCACGTTACTTCCCCAAGGTGTTTGGCCCGCAGGCGAATCTGCCGCTGGATGCCAGCGTGGTGCGCGAAAAATTTGCTGCACTTGCCATAAAGACCGGACGCAAGCCCGAAGAGGTGGCGGAGGGCTTTTTGCAAATCGCCGTCCAGCAAATGGCAAACGCCATCAAGAAAATATCCGTCGCCCGTGGCTATGACGTCACCCGCTACACGCTGCAAACCTTTGGCGGCGCAGGCGGTCAGCATGCGTGCCTGGTGGCGGATGCCTTGGGCATGACCCGTGTGTTTGCCCACCCCATGGCGGGCGTGCTGTCTGCCTATGGCATGGGCTTGGCAGACCAAACCGTCATCAAAGAACAGGCCATCGAGTTGCCGCTCGACTCCTCGTCGCTGGCTACGGTTGCAGCGCGTCTGGATGCGCTTGCTGCGACGGCGCAAGCCGAGTTGCTTGGCAGCCAAGTCAGCCAAGGCCAGGTTGTGATGCATCGTCGCGTTCATGTGCGCTATGCAGGCAGTGATTCCGCATCGGTCGTGAACTTTGGCGAAGGCGATGTGCCAGGCATTCAGACGCGCTTTGAAGCTGCTTATCGTCAGCGCTTTGCGTTCTTGATGCAGGGTAAGGCGCTCGTGATCGAAGCCGTGTCGGTAGAGGCCGTGATCGCAGGCGACGCGCCCGCCGAGGTAGCGCACGCATTGAACGAAGCCCGCCCCGCACCCGTGCGCGAACACGTTCCCATGTACGCCGAAGGCCAGTGGTTTGACGCCGCCTTGGTGGTGCGCGAGGACATGCGCGCGGGGGATATTGTTGACGGTCCCGCCATCATTTCCGAGAAGAACGCCACCACGGTCGTCGAGCCAGGTTGGCAAGCCAAACTGACTGCGCTGGACCACTTGGTGATGGCGCGCATCGTGCCGCGCAAAGTCAGCTACGCCGCAGGCACCACGGTGGACCCGGTGCTGCTGGAGGTGTTCAACAACCTCTTCATGAACATTGCTGAGCAAATGGGTCTGCAACTGCAGAACACCGCCTACTCGGTCAACATCAAAGAGCGCCTGGACTTCTCCTGCGCCTTGTTTGATGCCGCAGGCAACCTGATCGCCAATGCGCCGCACATGCCAGTGCACCTGGGCTCCATGGGCGAAAGCATCAAGACCGTCATCCGCGAGAACGCTGGCCGCATGTTGCCCGGCAATGTGTATGTGCTGAACGACCCGTACCACGGCGGTACACACTTGCCCGATGTGACGGTCATCACGCCGGTTTACCTCAAGCAGCACACCGGCGAAGCACCGTTGTTTTATGTTGGAAGCCGTGGACACCATGCTGACATCGGTGGCGTCACGCCTGGCTCCATGCCACCTTTCTCGACCCGCATCGAAGAAGAAGGCGTGCAGATCAACAACGTGCTGCTGGTCGATCAAGGCGTGCTTCGCGAGGCCGAGATGGTCGCACTGCTGCAAAGCGGCGAATACCCTTCGCGCAATCCAGCACAGAACATGGCCGACCTCAAGGCCCAGATTGCCGCCAACGAAAAAGGCGTGCAAGAGCTGCGCAAGATGGTGGATCAATTTGGCCTGGATGTTGTTCAGGCCTACATGCGCCATGTGCAAGACAACGCCGAGGAATCGGTGCGCCGCGTCATCACCCGCCTGAAGGACGGTGCCTACACCTTGCCCCTGGACAACGGCGCGCAGATCAGCGTGGCCATACGCGTCAATGCCACGGAGCGCAGTGCGGTGATCGACTTCACCGGCACCAGCGCTCAGCAAGCCAATAACTTCAATGCGCCCACCGCCGTGTGTATGGCTGCCGTGCTGTACGTGTTCCGCACGCTGGTGGATGACGACATCCCGCTCAACGCGGGTTGCCTCAAGCCCCTGCAAGTCATCATCCCGCCAGGGTCCATGCTGAATCCCAACCCGCCAGCGTCTGTGGTGGCAGGCAATGTGGAAACATCAAGCTGCATCACCAACACGCTGTACGGCGCGCTGGGCTTGATGGCGTCCAGCCAGTGCACCATGAACAACTTTACCTTCGGCAACGCCACCCACCAGTACTACGAAACCATCTCGGGCGGCAGTGGGGCAGGGCAGGGCTTTGCGGGCACCAGCGTTGTGCAAACCCACATGACCAACAGCCGCCTGACCGACCCCGAAATCCTGGAGTTCCGCTTTCCTGTCAAGCTGGACAGCTACGAAATCCGTAGCAATTCGGGCGGCGCAGGCCAGTGGCGCGGGGGTGATGGCGGTGTGCGCCGGGTGCGCTTTCTCGAACCCATGACGGCCAGCATCTTGTCCAATGGGCGAGTGAACCCCGCCTTTGGCATGGCTGGCGGGCAGTCAGGCGCGCTGGGCATCAACCGCGTGGTGCGCGCCGATGGTCGGGTCGAAGAACTTGCCCACATTGGCCAGGCAGAAATGCAGCCGGGCGATGTGTTTGAAATCCACACACCCGGCGGTGGGGGTTACGGTCAGGCGTGATACGGATGCGCTGCACAATTGGCATGACATCGGTATGTCCTTGGTATCAGAGGAGTGAGCACAATGAGTAGTTTCTTGTTTCGTGGTGGTCGTTTGCTGGACCCGTTATCGCCTGAACTGCTGGATGGCATGGAGGTGCTGGTCGAAGGCGGCGTGGTGCGTGAGGTGTCAGACAAACCCATTCAGTCCAGCAGTGCCACGGTGGTGAACCTGCACGGCAAAACTTTAATGCCAGGCCTGATCGATCTGCATGTGCATGTCATGGCCACGCAGTTGAACCTGAGCGCCCAAGTCCACTTGCCCAATGTGTTTGTCACCCTGCGTTCACTGCCCATCCTGCAAGGCATGCTGCGCCGGGGCTTTACCACCGTGCGCGATGCAGGCGGCGCAGACATCGGCATGAAGCAGTCCATCGAGCAAGGCCTGGCCAAAGGGCCAAGGCTGTTCCTGGCCGGTCGCGCCCTCAGCCAGACGGGCGGCCATGGCGACATGCGCGCCCAAAGCGACTTTGCCGCCAGCCCCACCTGCGCCTGCTGCTTTCGCACAGGGGCCATTGCCCGCGTGGTGGATGGCGTGGATGCACTGCGCAAAGCTGTGCGCGAAGAATTCCAGATGGGTGCCGACCAAATCAAGATCATGGCCTCGGGCGGCGTGGCTTCACCCACCGACCCGGTCGGTGCCTTTGGCTACTCAGAAGACGAAATCCGCGCCGTCACGGCCGAAGCCGCAGGCCGTGGCACCTACGTGATGGCCCATGCCTACACCCCTGCAGCCATTGAGCGCGCTGTGCGCTGCGGCGTGCGCACCATCGAGCACGGCAACCTGGTCGATGCCTGGGCCGCCCAAGCCATGGCCCAACACGGCGCCTACGCCGTGCCCACACTCGTCACCTACGAAGCCCTGGCCAATGAGGGCGCCCAACTCGGCCTGCCACCCGAGAGCGTGGCCAAGATTGCGGATGTCAAAGATGCCGGCTTGCTTGCACTGGAGATCCTGAAAACTGCTGGCGTGAAGATCGGCTTTGGCACCGATTTGCTGGGTGAATCCCACCGCCTGCAAAGCGACGAGTTCCGCATTCGCGCCCAGGTGCTGAGCAATGCGGAAGTTATTTCCAGCGCGACCACCACGGCGGCTGAGGTTTTGGGGCAGACGGGCAAATTGGGGCGTCTGCAGGATGGGGCGATTGCTGATCTATTGGTCGTGGATGGCAATCCGCTGGCGGATTTGGCTTGTCTGGCGGGGCAGGGTGAGAAGATCAATTTGGTGATGAAGGCGGGGCGGGTGGAGTTTGGGGAATTGGGGTAGTGGACGCGATAAAAAATTTGAGGGTTGGAAGTGTTGCAATGGAAGAATTGCCTCCGTGTGTGAGCATCATTCCCGAAACGGCCTATTTATCGCGTAGAAATCTGCTCACCCTTGCGGCATCACTGCCACTGGCATTTAACACCAGTGCGGGAATGCCTCCTGCTCCCCCTCCAACGATTGAGCAGCGCATAGAGAGATACGGGGCGAAATTTCTTTACACGGGTGTACTGAGGCGCATCTTGTGGCTGTCACCTGATTCGATGCACACAATTGAAACTTCAGGTGCTGCAGTCAATCTCCGCGAGTTGGAGTTTGTTGAAAACAGAATGCTAGTTCCAAGCTTAACGGAGCCCAAACGTCTGGTGAGGACACCGGCCGTGCTTGAGATATGGTCTGCCACGGCCGTGATGATTCATCCAGAAGTTCAGCATCAAAAGATGACGGGCAGGGTGTATTGCTTCCATATGGGCGGCTTTAACAATTTGGAGGAAGACGACTTCAAAGCCACGATAGATCGTGAACGGGTCTACGTTTTTCAGGAGCGCGCTGAAAGTCTTGGAAGTCGCCGATTGACGAGTGACAGCCAAGTATTTACTCCAATAGATGACCGGAGTCCGACGCAACTAAGCGATCTTCCCAAAGCCATCGCTACGGCTCAAAAGCTTGGTTTCGTCAAGCCTCGCTGAACATCCAATTCAAAGAGGAGAAAGCACCGAAAACCAAGAAACCAAGGTGTCAATAGAAAGGCCAGGCAGTGTAAGTCGAAGTGGCTTTTGCCTAGATAGTGACTACTTCGTCCGCACACTTCTATGCAAGTAGCCGGGTCTAGCCCCGGCAGGCGAGTATCTTTTCTTTGGGTTGCCAAAGAAAAGATACCAAAGGCGACCCTGGTGCCTGCGCGCCCTGGACTGGCGACCCCTGCGGTGCTCGGTCCGGACGGGGTCTCTTCAAACAAGCTGCGCTCAAACAGACGCGAACCCAAATCCACCCAGCTCTGCACGCCTTGGCACTTGCACAAGGGCACGCGAATCCTTGTGCCGCTGCGCGACACACCGCGCTTAAGGCGCCGGTGAGGTCGTTTGTGTCTCGTCAGCAGACATTTGTGCCGCTATTCGGCAATAAAACTTGGCTTTCGGCAATGTGTATAAGCATAGTTAGCTACTAAAAAAGGAGCAATTTGCCAAAAGAACGCAAACTGCGCCCTTTACAAAGCTCACACTGAGTTTTCTGCATTAGCTAAAGCGGTAATTGCACGGAAAACTACATCATTAAAACAATTGAATTGATTCAATTCTGATATTATTTCGTGTAAATGAATAACGAATGCACCCTCCAACTCCACGCCAGCGGCCGCTGGCATGACGTGGGCAGCGTGCGTTTGTTTGGCGCGCAGAACGAGGGGTGGAAGGCCAAAACCTACTCGGGCTACGCGGTGGACTGGGCCGTTCAGCACTTTGGCGCGGCAGACGCACACGCCTTGTGCGCTGGCTGGCCGGTGGGCTTGGAGCCTTTGCAGGTTCCGCATTGGCCTGTGTTCCTGATCGACATGCTGCCGCAGGGCTTTGGGCGGCAAGAGCTGTTGCAGCGCATCGGCTTGTCCCCCATGGCCGGTGTGGTGGCAGACTGGCCGCTGCTGTTGGCGGGGGCGGGCAACCCCATTGGCAATCTGCGGATCAAAGAGGCGGCGGAGTGGCTGGGCGCTAATGCCGGCGCTGTGCGCGGCTTTACCGATGACGAGGTGGCGCAGCGGGGGGACGAGTTTTCTGAATACCTGGCGTCGCACGGGCTGTTTGTGGCGGGCTCTTCTGGCGTGCAGGGCGAATGGCCCAAGGTGCTGTTAACGCGGGCGGACGACGGGCTGCTGTACCTGGACCACACCCTGCCCGATGAGCGGGCGCTGTCGCATTACATCGTCAAGTTTGGGCGAGGTTCCGATCCGCAGTTGGCCCGCATCCTGCAGCACGAAGCGCCCTACATGGTACTGGCCCAGCAATTGGGTCTGCGCGTGCATGCGCCTTTAGCGCTGCATCAACGCGCTTTGTTTATCCCTCGGTTTGACCGCCTGGTGCAGGGTGGGCAGGTGTTGCGTTTGGCGCAGGAGAGCATTGCTACCCTGACGGGCATGCCGGGCTTTGAAGCTGTGCCCAGCCATGACCAGGTTTGCCTGGCATTGATGCAGCGCTGTACCGACCCACAAGCCGAGGTGCTGGAATACCTGAAGCGTGACATTGCCAACTTGGCCCTGGGCAACAAAGACAACCATGCGCGCAACACGGCCGTGCAGCGGGACTTTGCCGGGCGAATCGCGCTGACACCGCTGTTTGACTTTGCACCCATGGTCTTGCACCCCGACGGCATTGCGCGGCGCATCCGTTGGGAGGGCAATGACGGTGGCCAACCCGACTGGGGCCGCGTGCTGGACCGTGTTTGCGAACTGGCGGCGCAGGTGCAGGATGGCGCACGGGCAAAAAAGGGCAAGTCAAGTCGTAAGCAAGTCATGCCCCCTGTGCAGCGAGCGCCACTGGTTGAAGGCTTGAAATCCATGGTGCCCGCCTTGGCGCGCATCGCCGCCGATGGCCTTGCCATGGGGCTGGACGCAGCGCTGTTTGATCAGTTGCGCCCTGGCATCTTGGCTCGGGCGAAAGAACTGGCCGCTTTGGCCTGAAGCACACACGCACAAACAATAAGTCGCCATGGACAAACGTTTCAATGCCCTGACCGTTGCCGAGCAATTGGCGCTGCGCCAGCAGGCGGTAGAGGATGTGCTGGCGCACCCTGAATGGTCGTTGCCCCAGGCCGTGCGCCACCTCAAAAAAACCATGCGGCTGACCAGTGCCGAGATGGCCAAACTGTCAGGCGTGGCTTACCGCACCATGCAAGACATCGAGCAAGAGCGTAGCGACGGCAGCGTGCAAACCATGAACCGCATCTTTGGCATGGTGGGGCTCAAGCTCAGCGTGGTGCGAGTTGCCCACGAAGCGGCGCTGGGGACTGCTTCAGACTGACACTTGGCGCTGCGCTATGGTGCGCTGCGCCGTGAACAGAGCCTTAGCGCCCTAGCTGCCGTCGGCTACCAGGCGATCCGCCCGCCCTCGGTGGCCTTGCACCAGCTCTGCATTCAGCTGATCACTTTTAGCAATCCTGGCTTGTGCCGCTTCCGCACTGATGCCCCAGGCCGCCATGTGGCGGGCTTGCAGGCGCTGCAGTGCGGTGGGTAGGGGCACATCCAGAAACCAACATTCATCCAGCAGACCGTCTAGTTGCCAGCCGTCCCCTTGGTGCAGCAGGTACAAGCCTTCGACGAGCACCAAAGAGATATGGGTGCCAATGTGCAGTGCGCCTTCTACCGGATCGCCCACACCGTGTTCAAAGCCTGGCCAATTGACACTTGCGAGGGGGCTGGCCTTCAAGGCACGCAGCCGCTGGGCTAGACCTGCGGGGTCAAAGGTCCAGGGCGCACCACGCCGGGCAAGGGCTTCTTGCGGATTCGGGAGCGCGGCAAGTTGCTTTTTGGACAGGTGAAAGCCGTCCATGCCCACGCTCAACATTTTTTCTTGACCCAGGCTGGCGTTGACCTGGCTTTGCAGCGCGCTTGCCAGCGTACTCTTGCCCGAGCCTGGCAGACCCGCCAGCCCGACGATGACACGCTGGCCTGCGGGGCAGGCCGCGATAAGTTGCCGCAAGCGATCAACGGGCTGCGTTAAAAGCTTAGGTCCGAGATCCATACGGGCATTGGCCCTCACATTTGGCTGTATTGCTTGGCTTTATTGCTTAGCCCCGGCTGCCAGGGCGCGGGTGCAGTTGGCTTTCAGGCTGTCAGCATTACTGGCGCTCGTGTCCCAGCCGCTCAGGTGGCGCTGCGCAAGTTGGCCGAGTGCCGCTATCCAGTCGGGGTTGTCATTCAGGCAGGGTACATAGGTGAACTGCTTGCCACCGGCGGCTTGGTAGGCATGCTGGCCTTCTTGCACGATTTCTTCCAAGGTCTCCAGACAGTCGCTGGTAAAGCCGGGGCAGACCATGTCCACGCGCTGCACGCCTTGCTGGCCCAGGGCAATCAGGGTGGGCTCGGTGTAGGGTTCCAGCCATTTGGCGCGGCCCAGGCGGGACTGAAAGCTCACGTTCACTTGGGCCTCGGCCAGGCCCAGTTTTTCGCGCAGCAAGCGGGCGGTCTTCAGGCATTGGCAGTGGTAGGGGTCGCCCAGATGCAGGGTGCGTTCGGGCACACCGTGAAAGCTCATCACCAGTCGCGCCTTTTTGGGGTCTGCGTCCAGCGCGCCGTGTTCGCGCCAGTGTTTTTTAACGCTGGTTGCCAGGGCATCGATATAGGCGGAGTCGTCGTGGTATTGGTTCACGAAGCGCATCTCGGGCAGATAGCGAATCTGCTGGCCCCAGGCGTAGACCGCGTCCATCACGCTGGCCGTGCTGGTGCCGCTGTATTGCGGGTAGGCGGGCAGGATCAGCACGCGCTCGATGCCTTCGGCTTTCAGCTGATCCAGTTGGCTGCCAATGGACGGCTGCCCATAGCGCATGGCATAGCGCACCGTGACGCGCTGGCCGCGTTCACCCAGCCAGCCTTGCAGCAGCTTGGCTTGCTTTTCGGTCCAAATGCGCAAGGGCGAGCCCTCTGGCGTCCAGATGCTGGCGTATTTGGCGGCCGACTTGGCTGGGCGGGTGCGAAGGATGATGCCGTGCAGGATCACTTTCCAGATCAGCATGGGGATCTCGATGACGCGGTGGTCGCTCAAGAACTCGGCCAAATAGGGGCGAACCGCTTTCGCCGTGGGCTCGGCAGGGGTGCCCAGGTTGCACCACAGGATGGCGGTGCGGGGCTGGTTGGCATCAGGCTTGCCGTGTTGGTACGGTGGCTCGGGGCGAAAGGGTGTCTTGAACAAAGGCATGCGGTATTCTCCACGACCCAGGTATTTCCTTACACCCCCTATGCTCATCACCGACAAGATTCGCGCCATCAGTCTGGACCTGGACGACACCCTATGGCCGATCAAGCCCATCATGGTCAATGCCGAACGGGTGCTGCGCGCCTGGTTTCGCGACTACGCCCCCAGCACAGCCGCCCTTTGCGAGCAACCCGGCATTCAGGCCCGCGTGCGGGCCGACATACTGGCGCGCTTTCCGGATCAGTTGCACAACATGGGTCTGCTGCGGCGCGAATCCATCCGAGCCCTGTTGACCGAGGCTGGCGATAACCCCGCGCTCGCAGAGTCTGCCTTTGAGATGTTCCATGCCGAGCGGCAAAGGGTGCAGTTTTTTGATGACGCTTTGCCTGCTTTAGAGCGCTTGAGTCAGCGTTGGCCCTTGGTGGCAGTGTCTAACGGCACCGCCGATTTGGTGCAAACGGGTTTATCCGCGTACTTTGTGGCAGGTGTCAGCGCGCATTCCTTTGGCGTGGCCAAGCCCGATCCCCTGATTTTTGAAGAGGCTGCGCGGTTGGCTGGCGTTGAGCTTTCTCAGGTATTGCATGTTGGGGATGACGCAGAGTTGGACGGCAAAGGCGCATTGCAAAGCGGCATGCAAGCTGCCTGGATCAACCGTTTTGATCATCCCTGGACGCACACCGAAGCGCCGCATGTTGAGGTGAAAGAACTTCTGGCCCTGTGTGACGCCCTAGGCGTCTGATTACCAGAGCGCCTCTGCCGCGCGAATCCCGCTGATCACCGCGCCTTCCAGCGTGGCGGGGTAGGGCCCATCAATGTAGTCACCGCAGGCCAAAATGCCATCGGCAATGCGCATGGGCGGACGCTGCAAGCCCGGCGTGCACGCAAAGGTGGCGCGCTTTTCAATGACGGTTTGCACCACTTCTGTGATGCCCAGCCCCAGCTGTGCAATGGCCTGGGCTTGGACTTCTTCTTCCAGCTGGTCGCGCTCGCCCACACTGGCGCTGATCACAAAGGCCAGCAGACCGGGGCGGTCGCCGAGTTGGCCACGGTCAAACACAAACTGGGCGGGCATACCGGGGCTGCTCTCCAGCGCCAACATGGGCTGGCTGAGCCGAGTGCTGTCGGGGGCCTGCAAGTAAACCGTGGTAATGGCCGAGAACTGAATCCGCAGCGCCTTGGCCAGCCAATCGTGTGCGCGTGGCAGCACGGCAAAGCTGCTGTGCTTGACCAAGCGCGCCGCTTCAGACGGCTGGCAGGCAATCACAATGCGGTCAAAGGTCTGGCCGTGAATGTCCCAAGACACCAGGCGGTCCTTGCCCCCGCTGTAAATCGATACCGGCTCAATGGCCTGTACCCGTTTACCCATCTCAATGTGGCCACCTTTGGCCACCAGCCACTTGGCCGCTGCTTCGGGGAACAAAGCCGTCAGGTTTTGGCGCGGCAGCAGCAGCGTGGCGCTGGTGAAGGGATGCTGCCCCCCGCTTGCGCTGAAAAGTGCATCGCGCAGCACGCGCAAAAACACCTGGCCACTGGCCTTGTCAGATGGTGTGTTTAACGCTGAGACGCACAGCGGCTCAATCAACTGGTGATTTACCCGGGGCGTGAGCTTTTGGCACAGCGTGGCCACGCTCATTTTGGGCGGACATTTGAAACCGCTCATGCGCCAGCGAACAGCTGTCTTGAGCAGGCGCAGCTTATCGTTCCAGGTCCAACCTGGGTTGTTGAGGATGCTCCAGGCTACGTCCAGCCCAGGGATAAACCTTTGCAGCCAAGGCGGGGTGTCTGGCATGCGAAACCCTGTGCCATCTGGCCCCAGCAATGCCAGCGGCATGGCCAGCAGTGCGTCGTTCAAAGGCACGCCCACCATCTTCATCAGGGACAGGCTCTCGCGGTAAGCACCGATCAAGATGTGCTGGCCGTTGTCCAGCGTGATGGTGCCGCCATCGGCCGGCGTGCAATCGACGCCCCTGGCCCGGCCACCCAAGGTGCGCGCGGCTTCATAGACCGTGACTTTGTGTCCCAGTTGCTGCGCCCGCACGGCCGCTGCCATGCCCGCCCAGCCGCCACCCAATATGGCAACTTTCAGCGCTGCTTTGCGGGGGACAGCGCCAGCGCGCGGCAGGGGCTTGCTCACATGCGCCCCAGGGCTTGAACCTTCCAGGCCAGCCACAGTTTGCGCAGCGGCGTGAGGCTGATGCGCTGGTGCAGCACCTGGAACTGGCTGGACTCAATTTCGCGCAGCAAGGTGCGGTAAATGCTGGCCATCATCAGCCCCGGCTTTTGCGGGCGGCGGTCTACGGCTGGCAGCAGCGCCAGTGCCTCGTCATACAGCGCATGGGCGCGGTCTGCCTGGAACTGCATCAGCGCGGTAAAGCGGTCTGAATAGGTACGCTTGAGGATTTCATGCGCCTTCACATCAAACTGCTGCAGCTCAGACACGGGCAGGTAGATGCGGCCGCGCATGGCGTCTTCGCCCACGTCGCGGATGATGTTAGTCAGCTGAAACGCTTGCCCCAGCTTGTGGGCGTAAGCCGTGGTGGCGTCTTGCGTTTGGCCAAAGATGCGGGCGGATACCTCGCCCACCACGCCGGCCACCAGGTGGCAATAGCGCTGCAGGCCGGGGTAGTCCAGGTAGCGGGTTTGAGACAAATCCATCTCGCAGCCTTCAATCACGGCCTGCAGGTGGCGTTGCTCGATGCCAAATTCTCCAGCGCAGGGCATCAGCGCTTTCATGACGGGGTGCGTGGGCTGGCCCGCATAGGCTTTGGCCACTTCGGTGTGCCACCAGGCCAAGGTGCTGGCAGCGACGCCGGGGTCAGACACCTCGTCCACCACGTCGTCTACCTCGCGGCAAAAGGCATAGAAAGCCGTGATGGCTGCGCGGCGCGCCTTAGGCAAAAACAGGAAGGCGTAATAAAAACTGCTGCCTGATGCGGCGGCTTTGTTTTGGACGTATTGCTCCGGGGTCATGCTCCGATTGTGGCATTGCTCACGGCGCGCACGCTCAAGCCGATTCCCGACTCAATGTCGCTGGCATGCGCCAGGCGTTCCACAGCATGGGCAGCACATCCCAGCCCGTCAGTTTGGGCCGACGCTGCAACGCGTCAAAGCCATTGGCCTCCAGTTTGTGCAAGATCCGCAGGCCGCCCTGCACGACCAAACGCAGCTCCCAGCCCGCGCGGCCAGGGATGCGCAGTGCCAATGGGGCGCCTAAAATCATCTTACGGCACGCCAGTTTTGCCTGTCCAGCTATCAAATTTGTAGTTTTGGCGTTGACGATGCGCTGATCCAGCAGCTCGGTCGTGACGCCGTGGCGCAGGCAGGCGTCCTGTGGCAGGTAGTGGCGACCACGGGGGATGTCCACGCTCAAGTCTTGCCAAAAGTTGATGAGTTGCAGTGCGCTGCAGATGTGGTCGCTTTGCGTCAGCGATACAGCATCGTTGACCCCGTACAGGTGGAGCAACAATCGCCCGACCGGGTTGGCGGACAGGCGGCAGTAGTCCAGCAGCTCGGCCTCATCAACGTAGCGGTGTGCCCGGGCGGTGTAGCGCACGTCTTGCTCAAACGCACTCAGCAGGTCGTGCAGCAACTGTGGCGGCAGGGCGTGGGCCTGCATTTGCCGCGCCAGCGCTGAAAAGAGTTCTGCCCAGCGTGCGGATGTGGGCTGCCCCTGGCTGATGGAACTCAGGTCCGCACGGTAAGCCGCCAAGTCAGCCAGGCGCTGATCGGGCGTGGCGTCACCCTCGTCAGCCAAATCGTCTGCCGTTCGCGCAAAGTGGTAGATGGCTGCAATGGCGGGGCGCAGTGCGGGGGGGCAGAGGATGGACGCGACGGGGAAGTTTTCGTAGTGCTGGACGGACATGGTTGGGGCGGAGCTAGACCTCTATGGTCAGACGGATTGTTTCACGTCAGCGTCAAGGGCTGCCGGGCTGCCTGTGTTTACCGGGATGACGCTGGTTGTGCGGGTGTTGCTGTGGGAAGTATGCCCCGATTGTTGCGCTACGTTTGGAAGGGAATTAGCTCTTTCGGTATGCCATGTATGGATAGTTTGCTATCAAAATAGTCATCTTGTCTTGGTGATTTTTTGGTTTTTTGGAAGTGGTTTACTGGGTTTTCGCGGTTCGGCGGGGGATCAGGCGGGCGGGGTACGCTGTGCACTCCGTGTCCCCCGGGCCTCGCGGCCCTCCGCCTTTACCTACGTACCCAGCGCACCCCGCCCACCTGATCGGGTGATGCTGATGGGCGGCTACGATGTCGCTGAAGGAAATGAGGAGTTGATGGGATGAGATATCGAGCTTTGATACTTGCAAGCCTACTTTGGCCAGGGTGTGCGCTGCCAGATGTTTGGTCGGGCATGGCATCCAAAATTCCAGGGGTTGAGTTTTCGTTTCTTGGTAGAGACGAAAGTGGCTTTTACAGTGGACTGCTTGACGGTGAAAGCAAAGAATTTATAAGCCACTGCACCCGTGGCGGCATGGTTTATCTCTCCGGCTTCGTCGCCCCCGCCAAATGTCAAATGGGTGACCGTGACAAAGGCGGGGGAGAATTTGTTGAGATTCGGTTGGAAACAAAAGAATCACAGCGCGCCGCAGGGCTATTCCTCATGTCAAAAAAGGTGATTCCGCCAAGGAAGCCGCTTTTCGACTTATCGGCCGAGGAACTTGAGATGTTGAAGTCTGCGGATAGGCAATCGCTGCTCGCGCTCGATACGGAGGTGCTTGCTTGTTACCAAAGTCGGTACAAGGAAATGGACGAAAGCACGGCGAGAATTGATCGCCAAATTGGCAGAGCAGTGACAACACGCACAATCACATACAAACAGGATCACGAAAGCTATGTGCGTGCCATCAAATCAAGTGCTCAATATAAAAAATTCATTGGCAAGAAATACAAATTTTCCAGTCCCAACGGTTCTATCTATGTGTCGTCACTTGGTGCGTATTCCTGCGATTTGATGGGGTGGGATCTTGTCAACGTAGTCTATGTCATGAAAAACGAAGCATTGGTTGAGGTCACGCGCTTCTCTGGATGTATCGAAGGCGGCTTCAGAGACCTGAATGGCGACGGGGTGCCCGAGGTGCTAACGAGCACCTGCGAAAACGGGGAGTCAAATCCTCATCACTACTGGTCGATCTACCCGACAGCAAAGGTGCTGCTGCAACGGTAGGTCGCCATCCGACGCTGACGGGTCTGCCGCTTGCGACTCCAGTTATTTCTTGAATTGCGCCGATGAGCGCTAAGCAGCCGCAGGAACTTTAGCGGTCAACTCAATGCCCAAGGCTTTCATGACGGCCAAAGTCGTCTTTAACGTAGGGTTGCCGTTTGGGCTGAAGGAGCGGTAAAGCTGCTCGCGGGAAAGCCCTGTTTGCCCTGCAATTTGGGCCATGCCTTTGGCCAGGGCGACAACTCCCAAAGCATGCAAGACGTAGGAAGTGCCATGCTTTTCAACCAGCGCTGGCATCCCCAGTGGATTAGGCAATTTCAGGATTTGGCCACTGAAGGTGTCTTGACAGTGTGGGAGAATCCCCTAAGATTACTAACCAGTCAGTCATTAGGGAGCGTATTGAGATGATTCCAATCCATTTGCCGCAGGCTTTTCCTCGCCCACACGCGTGGTTGACTGTGCTTGGCTCGGTGCTTCTTCTGGTGGCCTGTTCCAAGCCTGTTCCGCCGCCTGAGCCTGTGCGTGCCGTGAAGGTGTTGACCGTTGGCCTAGGTACTTATGACGCAGAAGCCGCATACGCGGCAGAAATCCGGCCTCGCCTGGAGTCGCGCTTGGGCTTTCGTGTTGCGGGCAAGATCATCCGTCGCCAGGCGGAGGTGGGCCAGAAGGTGCAGGCGGGGCAGGTGCTGGCTGAGGTGGACCCTAAGGATTACCGCTTGTCAGCCGATGCAGCCCAGGCGCAGGTGAATGCGGCTAAGACCAACCGGGATTTGGCGCAGGCGGATTTCAACCGTTTCAAAAACCTCAAAGACCAGAACTTCATCAGCGGGGCGGAGCTGGACCGGCGCGAGGCCGCTGTGCTGTCGGCCCAGGCGCAATTGGAGCAAGCGCAGTCGCAACTGGCCGCGCAAGGCAATCAGGCAGGCTACGCGCGCTTGGTGGCTGATCGTCCTGGTGTTGTAACTGCTGTGGAAGCCGAGGCTGGCCAGGTGGTGGCCGCTGGCACGCCTGTGGTTCGCATCGCCATGGACGGCCCGCGCGATGTGCTGTTTGCCGTGCCTGAAGACAAACTCGCGGGGCTGACGGTGGGCACGCCAGTGGCGGTGCGCGTCTGGTCCAGTCAATCGGTGTTGCAAGGCAAGGTGCGCGAGATCGCCAGCAGTGCCGACCCTCTTACCCGCACCTTTGCCATCAAGGTGGCACTGGATGGCAATGATGCGCCGCCCATGGGCAGCACGGTGTTTGCCACCCCGAAGCTGAAGACCTTGTCGGGCGTGCCTGTGATCAAACTGCCAACCAGTGCCTTGCGCCAGGACGGCAAATCCAGCGCAGTGTGGGTGCTGGACAGCGCCAGCATGACGGTGAAAAGCCAGGCGGTGGAGGTGTTGACGGCGGATGGCAATTTGGCGGTGATTGGCTCGGGCTTGAAGCCAGGCGACAAGGTGGTCTCCACGGGGGTGCATGTGTTGGCACCTGGCCAGAAGGTCACAGAATATGTTGACAAAGCATCGCCACGGGCGGCGGCAGCTGATGGCAAGGTGGGCGCACCATGAGCGTTCACGCCGAACCCAAGGCGGGATTTAATTTATCGCGCTGGGCGCTGGAGCATGTGGCGCTCACGCGCTACCTGATGGTGGTGCTGATGGTGCTGGGCTTTGCTGCCTACTTTCAGCTGGGCCAAGACGAAGATCCGCCGTTTACCTTCCGGGCCATGGTGATTCGCACCTATTGGCCGGGGGCCACCGCGCACCAGGTGGCCGAGCAAGTCACTGACAAGCTGGAGCGCACTTTGCAAGAGGTGCCCAACGTCAGCAAGATTCGCAGCTATTCCAAGCCGGGCGAGTCGCAGATCATTTTTGAAGTCAAAGATTCGACCAAGCCTGCCGAGGTGGCCAACCTTTGGTACGTGGTGCGCAAAAAGGTGGGGGACATCCGCTATACCTTGCCGGGCAACATCCAGGGGCCGTTCTTTAACGATGAATTTGGCGATGTGTTTGGTGTGATCTACGCCATTGAGGCCGAAGGCTTCAGTTATGCCGAGAAGAAATCCTTTGCCGATGAGGTGCGTCAGCAACTGCTGCGCGTGCCGGATGTCAACAAGGTTGAGATCTTTGGCATTCAAGACGAAAAGCTCTACGTCGAAATCTCCCAAAAGCGATTGGCGCAACTGGGGCTGGATTTCAACCAGGTGCTGGCCCAGCTTGGTGCGCAAAACGCGGTGGAAAGCGCGGGTACTGTGCAAACCCCGTTGGACGTGTTGCAAGTGCGCGTGGCGGGGCAGTTCAACGCTGTTGAAGACCTGCGCGCCATGCCGATTCGCGGTGCCACGGGCAGTCAAATCCGGCTAGGGGATATCGCTGAAATCAAGCGCGGCTATGTCGACCCGTCTGCAGTGAAGGTTCGCCACCAGGGTAAAGACGTGTTGGCACTGGGGGTGTCGATGACCAAGGGCGGCGACATCATCGCTCTGGGTAAGGCGCTGGAGGAGGTGACCCAACGCATTCAATCCAGCTTGCCGCTGGGCGTGAGCCTGAACCAGGTGCAAGACCAACCTGTTGCCGTGCAAAAGTCTGTGAGCGAATTTGTTGGGGTGTTGATCGAAGCGGTGGTCATCGTGCTGCTGGTGAGCGTGCTGTCTCTGGGTTTGCATACCCGCGAGGGCGCGACACGCTGGTGGCGTCGGTACTACGTGGATGTTCGACCTGGCTTGGTGGTTGGCATCACGATTCCGATGGTCTTGGCGGTGACCTTTTTGGCCATGTGGTACTGGGGCATTGGTCTGCACAAGGTGTCGCTCGGTGCGCTCATCATTGCCTTAGGGCTCTTGGTGGACGACGCCATCATTGCGGTGGAGATGATGGTCCACAAGATGGAAGAGGGCTACGACAAAATTCGCGCAGCGACCTTTGCTTACGAAGTCACGGCCATGCCGATGCTGACGGGCACTTTGATCACGGCTGCTGGTTTTTTGCCGATTGGTATTGCCAAGTCATCGACGGGTGAATACACCTTTGCTATTTTTGCGGTGACGGTGATCGCGCTGGTGTTCAGCTGGTTTGCGTCTGTGTATTTTGTGCCTTACTTGGGCACCTTGATGCTCAAAGTTAAACCGCTGAAGCCCGACGAGGCCGCGCGTGATTTGTTTGACACGCCGTTTTACAACAGTTTTCGGCGTGCGGTGAACTGGTGTGTCAAGCACCGCTGGCTGACCATTGGCGCCACAGCGTTGACCTTTGCTCTGGGCATTGTGGGCATGGGGAAGGTGCAGCAGCAGTTCTTCCCGGATTCGAGCCGCCCAGAGATTTTGGTGGACTTGTGGTTCCCAGAGGGCACAGCATTCACGGCCAATGAGTCGGTCACCCAGCGGGTCGAAAAACGCCTGATGGAAGAACCGGGTGTGAGCACGGTCAGCGCCTGGATCGGTTCTGGCGTGCCGCGCTTTTACTTGCCGCTGGATCAGACCTTTCCGCAAACGAATGCATCCCAGTTCATTGTCTTGCCCAAAGACCTGAAGACGCGTGAGACTTTGCGCGCGCGATTGCCCGCTATCTTGGCGCAAGAGTTTCCCGAGGTGCGAAGCCGTATCAAGCTCTTGCCCAACGGGCCACCCGTGCCCTATCCGGTGCAATTCCGCGTGATAGGGTCTGACCCTGCCACGCTGCGCAAGCTGGCCGATGAGGTGAAAGAGGCGATGCGTGCCAACAGCCACACCCGAGGCGTGAACGACAACTGGAACGAAGCGGTAAAAGTGATGCGGCTGGAAGTGGACCAGGCCAAGGCCAGGTCGCTAGGCGTGACGAGTCAATCCATTGCGCAGGCCAGCAAGACGCTGCTGAGCGGTACGGCAATTGGTCAGTACCGCGAAGCAGACAAGCTGATCGACATTGTGCTGCGTCAGCCACTGGATGAGCGCAACGCCATCAGTGACATTGGCAATGCTTATCTGCCCACGGCATCGGGTAAGTCGATTCCGCTGACGCAGATCGCCAAACCGGTGTTTGACTGGGAGCCTGGCGTGATGTGGCGTGAGAACCGCGACTTTGCGATCACGGTGCAGAGCGACATTGAAGAAGGCCTGCAGGGTGCCACGGTGTCTGGCGAATTGCGCGGACCTCTGGCGACGCTGAGCGCGAAGTGGCCGCAGGGCTACCGCGTGGTGGCTGCGGGTGCGGTGGAGGAAAGTGCCAAGGGGTCGATGTCCATTGCTGCGGGCGTGCCCATCATGCTGTTCATCACCTTTACGCTGCTGATGCTGCAGTTGCACAGCTTTAGCCGTGCGCTGCTGGTCTTTTTGACGGGACCACTGGGTGTGGCGGGCGTGGCGGCAGCGCTGATGATTTCTGGCAAACCTTTTGGTTTTGTGGCCTTGCTGGGTGTGATTGCCTTGATGGGGATGATTCAGCGTAACTCGGTCATCTTGATTGACCAGATTGAGCAAGACCGCGCCAGGGGCGTGCCCGCTTGGGACGCGATTGTCGATTCTGCTGTGCGTCGCTGCCGCCCGATTGCGCTGACGGCTGCGGCCGCGGTGCTGGCCATGATCCCATTGTCACGCAGTGTGTTTTGGGGGCCTATGGCCGTGGCCATCATGGGGGGGCTGGTCGTGGCCACCGTGCTTACGCTGCTGTCGCTGCCCGCGATGTACGCGGCTTGGTTTCGGGTGAAGCGCTAAGCTAACTTTTTGTTGCGTTCGTCTGGTGCGTTCGTCATTGCGCCAATTGGCGCGTGGCCGTACGGACCAGGGCAACCGCATTGCCTTGTGAATGGCCTTGTGTTTGGCGGCTGCGGAACACTTCGATGGCTTCATTCAGCATGCCCGCTTGCACTTTCAGGCTTTCGGCAGCGGCGGCAGATTCTTCCACCAAGGCGGCGTTTTGCTGGGTCATTTGGTCCAGCTGGCTCACTGCAATGTTGACTTGTGCAATCCCGCTGGACTGTTCTCGCGTGGCACCGCTGATTTGATGAATCAGATCCGTCACCCGCTCTACCTGGGTCACGATATCGGTCATGGCTTCGCCCGCATCCGATACCAGCTTGCTGCCGCTTTCCACTTTGTCAGTACTGTTGCCAATGAGCGTCTTGATCTCTTTGGCGGCATCGGCGCTGCGCTGCGCCAAGGAGCGCACTTCGCTGGCCACCACGGCAAAGCCACGGCCTTGCTCGCCCGCGCGTGCAGCTTCTACCGCTGCGTTCAGCGCCAGGATGTTGGTTTGGAACGCTATGCCGTCAATCACGCTGATGATGTCGCTGATTTTTTTGCTGGCAGTGGTAATGCCGTCCATGGTTTCCACCACTTGGCGAATCACCAAACCGCCTTTTTTGGCGGCTTCGCTGGCACTGCTGGCTGAGTCTGATGCGGTTTGGGCCGTTTCGGCGTTGGTTTTGACGGTGGCGGTCATCTCTTCCATGGAGGCCGCTGTTTGCTCCAGACTGGAAGCGGTTTGTTCTGTGCGCATGCTCAGGTCGCCGTTGCCCTGGGCGATTTCGCTGCTGGCCGTCTCGACGCCGTCGACCTGGCCACTGACATCCGCAATCAACGAGCGCAGATTCAATCCCGATTGGTTGATGGCACGATGGATCATGCCAATTTCGTCTGCTCGGTTGAGGGGGGGTTTTTCTTCGGTGTCACCAGCGGCGACTTGAAGTGCCTGGGCTTGAATGTGTTCAAGCGGCGTCGCGATCTGGCCTTCTAGCCAAATGCTTGCCAAGACGGCCGCCACCAGGGACGGTGCCACAGCGCCCACGATCCCAAGCCCCAAGGGCGCTAATAAGGCTGCCAGACCCGCACCGATAACGACGCTCGCCACGATCCCTAAGCGAATGCGCGCCCTGACAGAAATAATTTGCAAGGTAGAGCGCCATTTCCCCAAACCTGTGTGAACCACCAAGCCTTGGTGAAAGGCCAAGTTCTTGGCCTTGCCGGCTCGAAACTGTGCATAAAGGCGTTCTGCGGCATCGACTTCTTGTCGGGCAGGTTTGGTGCGCACAGACATGTAGCCCGTGATTTGTCCGTTGCGGACGATGGGCGTGGCATTGGCCCTGACCCAATAGTGGTCTCCATTGATGCGGCGATTTTTGACTAAGGCCGTCCAGGACCTTTTGCTTTTGATCGTTGCCCACATGTCCGCGAAGGCTTCGGGCGGCATGTCGGGATGCCGCACTGCGTTATGAGATTGACCAAAAATCTCCTCCCGCGAGAAGCCACTGACTTCAATGAACGCTGCGTTTGCGTAGGTGATGTGGCTCTGGGTGTCCGTGGTGGACATCAAGGTGGCGTCGCTCGCGTAGTCGTACTCGCGCTGCGTTACAGGCAAATTGGTTTTCATGGAACAAACTTTCTTAGGCCAATGTCGGGAATGCGCGCGGCGCCCGGCTTCGCGATGAGCTGGTTGATGTGATTCATGTCACAAAATCAGAATCAAAACCGCTCATTGGGCCGAAGTATGGATGTTTCTATCAATTTGCACGATTCATTTCGGCAATTGCATTATTTCTAGCAATGTCATATTGCGAGGGGTCAAGGTGTTTGACGGGAATCCGGTTTAGAATGCGGGGTTGCGCTTGGTTGAGCGGGTTCTTCGGAACCCGTTTGCGTATTGACCAGTGCATACGCGCGGGTGGCGAAATTGGTAGACGCACCAGGTTTAGGTCCTGACGCCAGCAATGGTGTGGGGGTTCGAGTCCCCCCCCGCGCACCAGCATTTTTGACAGGAACTTGCAGTGCTTGATTCAAGCGCTGTTGTAAGTGCCCTGTCTCTTGAATTCTCATGAGGAAACATGACCATGGCCGTTACCGTTGAAACCCTTGAAAAGCTTGAGCGCAAGATCACCCTGACGCTCCCCATGAACTCCATCCAGTCGGAAGTGGAAACGCGCCTCAAGCGTTTGGCACGTACCGTCAAAATGGACGGTTTCCGTCCTGGTAAGGTTCCCATGAATGTTGTAGCCCAGCGCTATGGCTATTCTGTTCATTACGAAGTGATGAACGACAAGGTGGGCGAGGCCTTCTTTGTGGCTGCCAATGAAGCCAAGCTGCGTGTGGCAGGCCAACCGCGCATCAGCGAAGTGGAAGCCGCCACAGAAGGCGAAATGGCCTTTGATGCGGTTTTTGAAGTCTATCCAGAAGTCAAAATTGCTGACTTGACCACGGCAACGGTTGAAAAGCTGGACGCCGAAGTCAGCGACGAAGCCATTGACAAGACGGTTGAAATCCTTCGCAAACAGCGCCGCAGCTTTGCCCAGCGCGGCATGGACCAAGCGGCAGCGGACGGCGACCGCGTCACGATCGACTTTGAAGGCAAGATCGACGGCGAGCCCTTTGATGGCGGCAAAGCCAGCGACTTCCAGTTTTTGGTTGGTGAAGGCCAGATGCTCAAGGAATTTGAAGATGCCGTGCGTGGCATGAAGTCTGGCGAAAGCAAGACCTTTCCTTTGAACTTCCCCGCTGAATACCATGGCAAAGATGTGGCCGGCAAACAAGCCGACTTCATGGTGACCGTGAAGAAGATCGAAGCGGCTCATTTGCCTGAAGTGAACGAAGCCCTGGCCAAGTCACTGGGCATTGGCGACGCAAGCGTTGAAGGCCTGCGCGCTGACATCCGCAAGAATCTGGAGCGCGAAGTAAAGTCGCGTTTGATGTCTCGCAACAAGCAAGCCGTGATGGATGCTTTGGTTGCCGTGGCTGAGTTGGATCTGCCTAATTCAAGCGTGCAGTCTGAAGTGGACCGCATGATTGAAGGTGCTCGCGCTGAACTGAAGTCACGTGGTATCAAAGATGCTGACAAGGCACCGATTCCTGATGACGCATTCCGTCCTCAAGCGGAGCGCCGCGTGCGTTTGGGTCTGGTCGTTGCTGAGTTGGTGCGTACCAATGACTTGCAAGCCAAGCCTGAGCAGATCAAGGCCCACATTGAAGAGCTGGCCTCCAGCTACGAAAAGCCTGCCGAAGTGGTGCGTTGGTACCACAGCGACAATCGCCGCATGGCAGAAGTTGAAGCCATCGTGATTGAAAACAACGTGACCGAGCATGTGCTGTCCAAGGCGCAAGTGACGACCAAGGCAGTTTCGTTTGATGATTTGATGGCCCAACAAGGCTGATATTTCACGGATGGCCCACAATGTGGGCTAATCTAGCGGCTAAGGCCTGCTGATCATGACTTGCAGTCTGGTCATCAGGCCTTATCTGTTGCGCGGTACACAATCAAGTGTCGTGCATTACCAGGAGAAAACATGAGTGCAATGGAAACACAGGCCCTCGGCATGATCCCGATGGTCATTGAGCAGTCGGGGCGCGGCGAGCGCTCTTACGACATCTATTCGCGTCTGCTCAAGGAGCGCGTGATTTTTCTGGTGGGGCCTGTGAACGATCACACGGCCAATTTGGTGGTGGCGCAGTTGCTGTTTTTGGAAAGTGAAAACCCCGACAAGGATATTTCTTTCTACATCAACTCGCCCGGTGGATCGGTCAGTGCTGGCATGGCGATTTACGACACGATGAACTTCATCAAGCCTGATGTGTCGACCTTGTGCACAGGCTTTGCGGCCAGCATGGGCGCGTTTTTGTTGTCTGCAGGTGCCAAGGGCAAGCGATTTTCGCTGCCTAACTCCAAGATCATGATTCACCAGCCTTCTGGCGGCGCTCAGGGCCAGGCGACGGAGATTGAAATCTCGGCACGCGAAATCTTGAAGACGCGTCTGCAACTGAACAAGATCCTGGCAGAGCAAACGGGCCAGCCGCTGGAGAAGATTGAGCGGGACACTGAGCGCGACTACTACATGACCGCGGACGAGTCCAAGGAATACGGCCTGATCGATCAGGTTATCGCCAAGCGCCCTTGATTGCCATGTTGTGAGTTAAGGGTAGGGCGCCCCAAGTGGGTGCCCTTTTCTTTTCTCTGGCTGGCGGCTTTCAATGGCAGCTTTAGTATCATTGTTCATCACTGTCAATTGAGGCAAGTCACTCATGGCCGAAAAAAAAGGCTCATCCGGCGAAAAAACTTTGTATTGCTCCTTTTGCGGCAAAAGCCAGCATGAGGTCAAAAAGTTAATCGCTGGTCCCTCTGTGTTCATCTGCGATGAATGCATTGACCTTTGCAATGACATCATCCGGGATGAACTTCCAGGCCCGGGCGAGTTGGGCAAGGAAGAGAAAACCGAGTTGCCCACCCCCTCGGAGATCAAGACCAATCTGGACAGCTATGTCATTGGGCAAGAGCGTGCCAAGCGCACCCTGGCTGTAGCGGTGTACAACCACTACAAACGCCTGCGCCACAAAGAAGGCGCCAAAAAGGACGACGTTGAGTTAGCGAAGAGCAATATTTTGCTGATTGGCCCCACAGGCTCTGGCAAGACATTGTTGGCGCAAACCATGGCCCGCATGCTGGATGTGCCGTTTGTGATGGCAGATGCCACCACCTTGACCGAGGCCGGTTATGTGGGTGAAGACGTTGAAAACATCATCTCGAAATTGCTGCAAACCTGCAATTACGATGCGGAAAAAGCCCAGCGCGGGATTGTGTATATCGACGAGATCGACAAGATATCGCGTAAATCTGAAAACCCTTCAATTACCCGCGATGTGTCGGGCGAAGGCGTGCAGCAAGCCTTGCTCAAACTGATAGAAGGAACGCTTGCCAGCGTGCCGCCACAGGGCGGTCGCAAGCACCCGAATCAGGACTTCATTCAGATTGACACAACCAACATCTTGTTCATTTGTGGCGGTGCTTTTGCCGGCCTGGAGAAGGTCATTGAAAACCGCACCGAATCGGGCGGCATGGGTTTTGGTGCCACGGTTAAGAGCAAAAAGCAGCGCAGCCTGTCTGAAGTGTTCAAAGACGTCGAGCCAGAAGACATCATCAAGTTTGGTTTGATTCCTGAATTGGTGGGGCGTATGCCGGTCGTGGCGACACTGGCCGAACTGAGCGAAGAAGCCTTGGTGCAAATCCTGACCGAGCCCAAGAACGCTATCGTCAAGCAATACGCCAAGCTGTTCAGCATGGAAGGCGTGACGCTGGAAGTTCGCCCGTCGGCGCTTAAAGCGATTGCCAAAAAGGCACTCGCGCGAAAAACAGGTGCACGTGGTTTGCGATCTATTGTTGAACAATCGCTAATCGACGTCATGTATGACCTGCCGACTACATCAAATGTCGACAAAGTGGTGGTGGATGAATCGTGTATTGACGAAGAAAAGCCGCCCTTATTGGTTTACCGCGAATCGGCCAAGAAGGCATGATTTGCGCTTCATGAATTGAGGAACATATGTCTGGCCACACCCAGCTACCCCCTGTTGCGCTGGATTTGCCTTTGTTGCCGCTGCGTGACGTGGTTGTCTTTCCGCACATGGTCATCCCACTTTTTGTGGGACGCCCCAAGAGTATCAAAGCGCTCGAATCGGCCATGGAGGCCGACCGCCGCATCATGTTGGTCGCCCAAAAAGCCGCCGCCAAGGACGAGCCTGCTGCCACAGACATGTTCGCATCTGGCTGTGTGTCCACCATACTGCAGATGCTAAAGCTGCCGGATGGCACAGTTAAGGTTTTGGTTGAAGGCCAGCAGCGCGCAGCAGTCAATGCGATCACGGAAGGCGAAACCCATTTTGTAGCCAACGTTACGCCGCAGGATATGACGCCTGTTGTGGTGGCTGGCAGCGAAATCGAGGCTTTGCGCCGTGCCGTGATGCAGCAGTTTGACCAGTACGTCAAGCTCAACAAAAAGATACCTCAAGAAATTCTCACGTCGATTTCCAGTATTGATGATCCTGGCCGCTTGGCGGACACCATCGCCGCGCATTTGCCGCTCAAGCTGGAAAGCAAGCAGACGGTGCTGGAGTTGTCGAGTGTCAAAGACCGGCTCGAAAATCTGTTTGAGCAGATTGAGCGCGAAGTCGAGATTCTGAATGTCGACAAAAAAATCCGTGGCCGTGTCAAGCGGCAGATGGAGAAGAATCAGCGCGACTTTTACCTCAATGAGCAGGTTAAAGCCATTCAGAAAGAACTGGGTGACGGCGAAGACGGCGCAGACGTGGAAGAGCTTGAGAAGAAGATCAAAGCTGCCAAGATGCCCATCGAAGCGCGCAAAAAGGCGGATGCGGAATTCAAGAAGCTCAAGCTGATGTCGCCCATGTCGGCAGAAGCTACCGTGGTGCGCAATTACATCGACGTCTTGACCGCATTGCCATGGAGCAAGAAGACCAAGATCAAGCACGATCTGATGAACGCCGAAGGGGTGCTCAACGAAGACCATTTTGGCCTTGACAAGGTCAAGGACCGAATCCTTGAGTATCTTGCAGTTCAGCAGCGCGTTGATAAGGTTAAGGCCCCCATTTTGTGTCTGGTTGGCCCTCCTGGCGTGGGTAAAACATCGCTTGGACAATCCATCGCCAAGGCCACGGGGCGCAAGTACGTTCGCATGGCTTTGGGTGGCATGCGAGATGAGGCAGAGATTCGCGGTCATCGTCGCACCTACATTGGTGCTTTGCCAGGTAAGTTGCTGCAAAACTTGACAAAAGTTGGAACGCGCAATCCTCTGTTCCTGCTGGACGAAATCGACAAGCTGGGGACTGACTTCCGTGGCGATCCGTCCAGTGCCTTGCTGGAGGTTTTGGATCCCGAGCAAAACCACACGTTCAGTGACCACTATGTTGAGGTGGACTTTGACCTGAGCGACGTGATGTTTGTGGCGACGTCCAATTCGATGAACATTCCGCCAGCTTTGCTGGACCGCATGGAAGTGATTCGGTTGTCTGGCTACACCGAAGACGAGAAAACCCACATTGCCATGAAATATCTGCTGCCCAAGCAGATGAAGAACAACGGCGTCAAGAACAGCGAATTGCTGGTCCGTGAGGATGCTGTGCGCGACATCGTGCGCTACTACACGCGTGAAGCGGGTGTGCGATCGTTAGAGCGCGATTTGTCCAAGATTTGCCGCAAGGTGGTGAAGGGCTTGCAACTCAAAAAAATGACGCCGCAAGTGCTGGTTACTGCTGACAACCTGAACGATTTTCTGGGTGTGCGCAAGTACACCTATGGGCGCGCAGAAGAGCAAAACCAAATCGGGCAGGTGGTTGGCTTGGCCTGGACCGAAGTGGGCGGCGATCTGCTGACCATTGAGGCGGCCATCATGCCCGGCAAAGGCGTGATCACTCGCACAGGCTCGCTTGGTGATGTGATGAAAGAGTCCGTCGAAGCAGCGCGAACGGTGGTGCGCAGTCGTTCCCGACTGCTTGGCATCAAGGATGAGACTTTCGAAAAGAAAGACATCCATATTCACGTGCCAGACGGTGCCACGCCCAAAGATGGCCCCAGTGCAGGTGCCGCGATGACGACTGCGTTTGTGTCGGCGCTAACCGGGATTCCTGTACGCGGTGATGTTGCCATGACGGGCGAGATAACCCTTCGTGGCGAAGTCACGGCGATCGGTGGCCTCAAAGAGAAACTGCTGGCCGCACTTCGCGGCGGTATCAAGACGGTTTTGATCCCCGAGGAAAACGCCAAAGATCTGCAAGATATTCCTGACAACGTCAAGAGTGGTTTGGAGATCGTGCCCGTTCGCTGGATAGACCAGGTACTTAAGGTGGCACTGGAGCGGGAACCGACGCCCTTGCAGGACGACCCGACGGTAGCCGTTGAGACCGTGGCTCCCGTTGCCGTGGTGGCGCCCGCAGCCAAGAAAGCGGCGCGCAAAACAACGGGTGCTGTCAAGCACTGATCAGGGTTCGTTTCAGGTGCAGCTTCAGGATATTCTTTATTGCCAAGGCTTTGGTACGCGTCGTGTGTGTGCGGGCCTTGTGCAACAAGGCTTTGTCACGGTGAGCGGCGAGCCGTGCACAGATTCCGTATGTGAATTCGAGACTGACGGTCTTGAATTCACAGTTCAAGGCAAGCCCTGGGCTTTTCACGAAAAAGCTTACCTTGTGCTGAACAAACCAGCCGGAACGGAATGTTCACAAAAGCCGTCGGCGTGGCCGAGTATTTACACGCTGCTGCCTTCACCGCTTCGACTTCGTCCACAAAAAGGCGCAGTTCAGGGGGTTCAGGCCGTAGGGCGACTGGATCAGGACACGACGGGGTTGCTGCTTTTGACCGATGACGGGCAGTTCATTCACAAAATGAGCTCGCCGCGTCATCATGTCCCCAAGGTGTACGAGATCGTCTGTTGCCACGAGGTCACTTCTCAGCAAGTTCAGCGTTTGCTGGAAGGTGTGGTGCTGGACGATGACCCTAAGCCTGTTCGCGCCGCAGCTTGCGCCGCGACGGGTGAAAATACACTGCAATTGACGCTGACCGAGGGCAAATATCACCAAGTGAAGCGCATGTTGGCCGCCGTCAGTAACCGCGTGGAGTCGCTGCATCGCTCACGCATAGGGCATTTCAGCCTGCCTGCGGATTTGGCACCAGGTCAATGGCGCTGGCTTAGCGCTGAGGATTTGCGACAAGTTTGGCAGTTATAGCTGCTGTTCTCCATGGTGTTGCGAATAGTCAAATTCGCATAGGCGTGCGGCTGGGTACACTACCGCCTCCTAATGTTTGCTGGACTTGTCGTGAATTTTCGTATTTCTGTGGCTGCCCTTTGCTTGCTGGTCGTTTCTGTAGTCACACTTCCCATTGCTCAAGCTCAGCCTCTTACCCTTACCGCTCAACTAGCGTCACCACCAACGGCGCAGCCTTCCACTGGCGCTGGTGCCAAGAGTGCCCCACTGTTTGTGCTGAATTCGCTCGACGCCAGTATCAGTGTCATTGACCCTGCCACTTGGACGGAAACTCAACGCATTCCGACAGGCAAAGAACCACACCACCTCTACCTCACACCCGACGAAAAGTCGCTGATCGTTGCAAATGCGCTTGGGGATTCGCTCACTTTTGTCGATCCAAGGACTGCCCAGGTACAGCGGGTTGTTCATAAGATCCTGGACCCTTACCAGTTGCGGTTTTCGCCCGACATGAAGTGGTTCATCACGGTGGCCAACCGCTTAAATCATGTGGATATTTATCGGTGGGACGGCACCGACCTCAGCTTGGCCAAGCGGATCTCCACTGGCAAGACTCCTAGCCACCTCTGGGTCGACAGCAAAAGCACGGTGGTTTATGCCACCATGCAAGACAGCAATGAGTTGGTTGCCATTGATTTAGCAACACAAACCATCCGCTGGCGTACAACCACTGGTGAATTGCCTGCTGACGTGTATGGCACGGCAGATGACCGCTATGCGCTGATTGGCTTGACGGGGGGTGAAGGTGTGGAGGTCTATGACTTAACCCAAAGCCCTGCAAAACGCGTGAATTACATCCCCACCGGAAAGGGGGCACATGCTTTCCGCGCATTTGGCGATAAGAAGCATCTCCTCGTGAGTAACCGCGTGCAGAATACCATCAGCAAGATTGATCTACAGGCCATGAAGGTGGTCGCAGAATATCCTGCGCCAGGCGGACCCGATTGCATGGATTTGTCGGCCGATGGAAAAACCATTTTTGTGGCCTCGCGTTGGGCGCGCAAAGTGACCATGATTGATGTCGCAACACGAAAAGTTATCCGGCAGATCCCGGTAGGAAAATCTCCTCATGGTGTTTGGACCCTTGATCACGCTGCTCGCTATTAAGCGTCGCCTAACGGCGCTTGCGCTGGGTTTACTGACGGTAAGCCTTGTGCATGCTGAGGGCTGCCAAAAACCCGTGTATCTGACCTTCGATACCGGGCACATGGGCATTGCCAGTCTGGTGGCCGATGTGCTCGACCGCCAACGAGTCAAAGTCACCTTTTTTGTCGCCAACGAGCGCACGCAAAGCGGAGGGTGGACGTTAGGACCAGAGTGGAACACCTGGTGGAAGGAGCGCGCGTCGGAAGGTCATGAGTTTGCGTCGCACACCTATGACCATGTTTATTGGCGTGAAGATCTTGAAGGAGGCCGGTTCAAGATGCGCCCGAGCGCTGGCCCGATGGAAGGTCACACCTTGGTCTGGGATGCCGCTGAGTACTGTGCTGAAATCAAAAAATCGGCCGACAAAATTTCAGAAATCACGGGCAAGCCTGCGATGGCCTTGTTTCGGGCGCCTGGTGGAAAGACGTCTGCGCGTCTTTTGGCTGCCGCCAAATCCTGTGGGTACAAGCATGTGGGGTGGGCATCAGCGGGTTTTTTGGGCGACGAGTTGCCAAGCGAAAAATTCAGCAATGCAAGCTTGTTGGCCAAAGCGTTGCGAGACATTCGCTCGGGCGATGTCTTGATGGCGCACCTTGGCATCTGGTCGCGGCGTGATCCGTGGGCACCGACCGTACTTGAGCCGTTGATCAAGGGCCTTAAATCGCGTGGATTTTGTTTTCAAACCTTAAGCAGGCATCCCAGTTACCAATGACTGAATGGTTTGGCGCACTTCAGCAGTGGCTTTTTGAAAATTTGGTACAACCCATTGCGTTTGCCACTGGGTTAGGCAATGTGCTTGACATGGCCTATGACGGCACAGGTTGGGTCCTTGTTGGCCTCTTGCAAATCGCCGTCATGCTTTTGCTGTTTCGCCCGCTGGAAAAAGCAATACCTGTGATTCAGGTCACAGACATCAAAGCAGTACGGGTTGACATCTTCTACACACTGATTCACCGCTTAGGTTTGTTCAGACTCCTGATGTTTTTCAGTGTGGATCCGCTGATTGACTTGGTGGTTGGCGAGTTTCGGGTGATGGGGATGGCGACTTTTCACCTGGATGAATGGTGGCCTGGCCTGGCCAATCATCCACTTTTGGCCTTCGCGGCCTACCTCGTGGTATTTGACTTGATCCAATACCTGATCCACCGTGGCCAGCACCAATTTGAATGGTGGTGGTCATTGCATTCCCTGCACCATTCACAGCGCCAGATGACGATGTGGTGCGATAACCGGAATCACCTGCTGGACGATGTCTTGCGCGATTTGATTTTCGTTGCTGTTGCTGTGCTGATCGGTGTGCCTCCGGGACAGTTTGTGGCCATCGTGGCCTTTGCGCAGCTGAGTGAAAGCTTTCAGCATGCCAATGTTCGGGTGTGGTTTGGCCGCATAGGCGAGCGGCTGTGGATCAGCCCCCGGTTTCACCGTATGCATCACAGCATTGGTATCGGACACGAAAGTGCTGGCAAACACACCTTGGGTGGCTGCAACTTTGGCGTCTTGCTGCCGTGGTGGGACATGCTCATGGGCACGGCAAATTTTACACTCCGATTTGATGACACTGGCGTTCGTGATCAAGTGGAACAAGGTCGCGACTACGGCGCTGGCTTTTGGCGCCAACAATGGCTTGGCCTGCTCCGCTTAGTGGGCAAAGCCTGAGTTTTCGTGCTTTTTTGCCCAATTGGACTTGGCTTCAAGGCTTGCCCTAAGGTTATCCTGTAACGCATGCAATTGTTGTTTGCCTCTTTTTACCGTGCGGTACTGTATTGCCTTCACCCCCGAGTGATTGCACTGTCTATCCTGCCATTGGTGCTGCTTGGCGGAGCCGCTTTTGGTCTTGGCTATTTCTTTTGGGAGCCTGCGCTCGACTTGGTGCGAGATGGATTAGATTCTTATGAAGTGCTGGGTACGCTTTGGACGTGGCTTCAAAGCTTGGGTGTGGGCAACCTCAAGACCGTGCTTGTCCCGCTGATTGTGATCTTTACAGTTACGCCGTTGCTTGTACTCATCTGTCTGCTGGTGGTTGCGGCGATGATGACGCCGGCGATGACGGCCATGGTGGCGAAACGTCGTTTTTCGTATCTAAAGCGGGAGGAAGGCGCATCGATTCTGGCCAGTGTGTGGTGGTCGCTCAGCTCAACCGTTCTGGCCATTGTTGCCATGATTGTGTCTGTGCCACTGTGGTTGATACCGCCGTTGATTTTGATCGTTCCGCCGCTGATTTGGGGGTGGTTGACCTACCGCGTCATGGCCTATGACGCACTAGGCACTCACGCCAGCAAAGATGAGCGCCGCCAAATATTTCGCGAGCATCGTGCCAGTTTGCTCTTCATTGGTTTGATCTCAGGCTACCTTGGAGCGGCCCCAAGTTTGGTTTGGGCTTCTGGGGCTGTGTTCGCCGCTGCGTTTGTGATTCTGGTTCCGGTGGCGATCTGGATGTACACCTTGGTGTTTGCCTTTTCATCGCTTTGGTTTGCGCACTATTGCCTTGGCGCGCTGGAAGCGTTGCGCGCTGCGAAAGCGGTGCCTGTAGCTCCTGCATCAGGCGATGCTCAAGTACAACTGCCTGGTGCGGCTTCGCACGTGCCGCAGGCGTTACCATTGCCAGATGACTCAGGCAAACGACAGACTTCATAGCGAGATCGCCCCCAGTTTTGGCATCATCATCATTGGTGATGAAATTCTCTCGGGCAAACGCGCTGACAAGCATTTAGGGAAGTTCATTGAACTGCTGGCAGCCCGCGGCCTGTCGGTTGCTTATGCCAACTACGTGGGCGACTCGCCTGAGAAAATCACGGCGACCTTGGCTCGGGCCTTTGCATCTGATGACGTTGTATTTTCATGCGGCGGCATTGGCGCGACACCAGACGACCACACCCGGCAATGCGCGGCCAGGGCATTGGGGCGTGACCTCTTGCTTCACCCAGAGGCCGAAAAACTGATTCGCGAGCGCATGCAAGAAATGGCCAAGGAGCAAGGTAAGCCGTTTGAGCCAGAGCGTGCAGACAACGTGCACCGCTACAACATGGGGATGTTCCCATCCGGTGCTCAGATCATTCCCAACCCCTATAACAAAATACCTGGATTCAGTTGCCAAGGGGAGGGCCGTGGTGCCGTTCACTTTGTACCTGGCTTTCCTGTGATGGCTTGGCCCATGATGGCGTGGGTGCTCGATACCTATTACGCGCAGTGGTTTCAAAAGGCAGGCACCACTGAAAAGTCGATCATCGTCTTCGGTGCCATGGAGTCCACCTTAACGCCCTTGATGATTGAGATCGAAACCCAATTCGATGGAATAAAAGTCTTCAGTCTGCCAAGCGTTGACCACCCTGAGTATGGGCGCCATATCGAACTCGGCGTCAAAGGCAATGCCTTATGTCTAGATCAAGCTTACGAAGCGCTGAAACAGGGTTTGCGCAATTTCGGGGCGTCCGTTGGCCCTGAATTGGTGCGTTAAGTGCCGTTATTTGTGGGTATTTCAAATATGCACTAGTTTGGTGCTTTTGAGTACCCTCGAATGGTGCTCCAGAACAAGGCAAAATAGAGGTTTGGTCATGGCACAAAACCTGCATTGATCATCACAACAAATTCTTCACAACCCTTCTACCTACCAGGAGATTTTTGATGGCAAAGACCGTCGCAGACGTAATCAAAATGGTCAAAGAAAACGAAGTCAAATTCGTTGACTTCCGTTTCACCGATACCCGTGGTAAAGAACAGCACGTGACTGTGCCTGTCTCTCATTTTGACGAAGGCAAGTTCACCGACGGTCACGCGTTCGATGGCTCCTCTATCGCTGGCTGGAAGGGCATTGAAGCCTCTGACATGCAGTTGATGCCTGACCCCAACACGGCCAACATCGACCCCTTCTTCGAAGAAACCACGCTAATCTTGACTTGCGACGTTATCGACCCTGTCGATGGCCGTGCTTACGAGCGTGATCCCCGTTCCTTGGCCAAGCGCGCTGAAAGCTACATGAAGGCTTCTGGCCTGGGCGACACAGCGTACTTCGGACCAGAGCCAGAATTCTTCGTGTTTGACAGCGTTCGCTGGCAAAACGACATGTCGGGTTGCTTCTACAAAGTGGGTTCAGAAGAAGCCGCCTGGAGCACGGGCAAAGAATTTGAGCATGGCAACCAAGGCCATCGCCAAGCAGTGAAGGGCGGCTACTTCCCCGTTCCTCCGGTCGACAGCTTCCAGGACATGCGTTCTGAAATGTCCCTGGTGCTCGAGTCCGTTGGCATCCCTGTTGAAGTTCACCACCATGAAGTGGCCAACGCTGGCCAGATGGAAATCGGTACGCGTTTCAGCACCTTGATCCAGCGCGCTGACTGGGTTCAACTGCAAAAGTACGTGATTCAAAACGTGGCCCATGCTTACGGCAAAACGGCAACCTTCATGCCTAAGCCCATCGTTGGTGACAACGGTTCTGGCATGCACGTTCACCAGTCTGTCTGGAAAGACGGCAAGAACCTGTTTGCTGGCGACGGCTATGCAGGTCTGTCTGACTTTGCGCTGTACTACATCGGCGGCATCATCAAGCACGCACGTGCCCTGAACGCCATCACCAACCCAGGCACCAACAGCTACAAGCGTTTGGTTCCAGGCTTTGAAGCGCCGGTCAAGTTGGCCTATTCCGCCAAAAACCGTTCTGCTTCGATCCGCATTCCTTTCGTTGCGAATCCTAAGGGCCGCCGCGTTGAAGCACGTTTCCCAGATCCATTGATGAACCCTTACCTGGGCTTCTCCGCCCTCTTGATGGCAGGTCTGGACGGCGTGGAAAACAAGATCCACCCAGGCGAAGCTGCTTCCAAGGATCTGTACCATCTGCCCCCAGAGGAAGACAAGTTGATCCCAACCGTCTGCCACAGCCTGGACCAAGCGCTCGAATGCCTGGACAAAGACCGTGCGTTCTTGACCAAGGGTGGCGTGTTCACTGACTCCTACCTCGATGCCTACATCGACTTGAAGATGCAGGAAGTCACGCGTTTCCGTATGGCGACGCACCCTGTCGAATTCGACATGTACTATTCGCTGTAAGCATTCACTGCTTCTCGAAAAAAAGGACGGCGAAAGCCGTCCTTTTTTGCTTTTGGCGCGTTATGTAAGGGTTCAGGTTTTGAACTTGTCAGGGTTTGCGCGATACTAACCCTCAACCTGCACCGCCTAAAGGCAGGAATCACTATGAAAACAGCCTTCTTTATTTCTTTTTTGACCTTAATTGTGCCGTTGTCTGGTTTTGCCCAAGACGCCATCTACCGCTGCGGTAACGAATACACCAACAACGCCACAGAAGCCAAATCACGTGGCTGCAAGTTAGTTCAAGGCGGCAATGTGACCGTGATTGCGGCACCTGCTAAATCCAATACCGCTCAGGGCGGAACCCGGGTCGCGACGGCCAGTTCGCCACCCAACAGCCCCAAAGTTGATGCCAATGATCAGAAGACGCGTGACTCCGATGCGCGTTCCATTCTGGATGCAGAGCTGCGCCGCACCCAGGCCCGCCAAGCTGAGTTGATCAAAGAGTACAACAACGGCGAACCTGAAAAGCAAGGCGCTGAAGCTCGCAACCATCAAAAATACCTGGACCGCGTGGCCGAGCTCAAAGCCGCTATTGCCCGCAATGAGGAAGACATTGCGGGTATCAAGCGTGAGCTGACCCGCAATTCTGGTGGCGCGTCAAGCTCAAAATGACCGTGCGTTCCAAGGCATCACCCGTTCCACCGTCGCCGCCACATCGTTTTCAAGCTTTTGACCTGCTGGCCACATTGGTGGTGGTCGTTCGCAGCGATGGCATGGTGCTGTTTGCCAATGCTGCACTGGAAGATGCCCTGGGCACATCGCGCCGCACGATTGAAGGCTCGCATTTCCCAGACAGCTTTACCGAACCCGAGCGCCTGCACAATGCACTCCATGGCGCGGGCAGCAACGAATTTGCCGCCATCCGCTATGACGCCTGGCTGAAACGCGTTGCCCATGATCCGCTGCCCGTGCATGTGGTCTTGGCCCAGACAGATAAGGTCGGCGAAGTGATCATTGAACTTCTGCCGCTGGAGGCTCAAGCCAAGCAGGACCGAGAAGAGCGCTTGATAGACCAAGCCCAGGCCACCAAAGAACTGATTCGCAATCTGGCGCATGAGATCAAGAACCCGCTGGGGGGCATTCGTGGCGCGGCGCAGCTCCTGCAAATGGAGATTGAGTCACGCGAGTTGACGGAGTACACCCAGGTCATCATCCACGAGGCTGATCGGCTGCAAACCCTGGTGGACCGCCTGCTTGCGCCGCACCGACGCCCGCATGTGGTGGGCGACGTCAATATCCATGAAGTTTGCGAACGTGTGCGCTCCTTGATTTTGGCGGAATTTCCGCGCGGCCTGGAGGTGGTGCGTGACTACGACACGTCCATTCCCGAGTTTCGGGGCGACCGCGAGCAGCTCATTCAAGCGGTACTCAACATCGCGCACAACGCGGCTCACGCGCTGGCTGACCGCATGGCGTCCAGCGATGCACAGCTGATTTTTCGAACCCGCATTGCCAGACAAGTCACATTTGGCAAGCAACGTTACCGACTGGCATTGGAATTGCATGTCATCGACAACGGGCCCGGCGTACCGGACTCGATCAAAGACCGTATCTTCTATCCCCTGGTCTCCGGGCGTGAAGGCGGCTCTGGCCTAGGGCTGACATTGGCGCAAACCTTTGTTCAGCAACACCATGGCTTGATCGAGTGTGAGAGCGTCGTGGGGAAAACGGATTTCAAAATCCTGATCCCCTTGCCCTGAGACGATAGCTGCGCCGATGTTGGCGTGTGACCCCAGGTTTTGAGAGACGCCATGAAGCCGATCTGGATAGTAGATGATGACCAGTCCATCCGTTTCGTTCTGGAAAAGGCCCTGCTTCGCGAAGGCTTGCCCACCCGTAGCTTTACCAATCCGCGCGATGTGTTGATGGCCATTGCCACCATGGCCGATGAGGATGCGCCACAGGTTTTGGTCAGCGACATTCGCATGCCCGGTGGCTCAGGCCTCGATTTGCTGGCCAAAGTCAAAGAAAAGTTACCCGGCCTGCCCGTCATCATCATGACGGCCTACTCAGACTTGGACAGTGCCGTGTCAGCCTTTCAGGGCGGCGCGTTCGAATACCTGCCCAAACCCTTCGATCTGCCCAAAGCGGTGGAGCTGATTCGTCGTGCCGTGGAGGAAAGCCAGCGTGAAGAGGTGGCCGAAGAGCGCATGGCCGATTCGCCCGAAATGCTGGGCCAGGCGCCCGCCATGCAGGACGTGTTTCGCGCCATTGGTCGATTGAGCCAAAGCAATGTCACCGTGATGATCACGGGCGAGTCGGGTTCGGGTAAAGAGCTGGTCGCCCGGGCACTCCACAAGCACTCACCGCGCGCCAATGGGCCATTTGTTGCTATCAATACTGCAGCAATCCCCAAAGATTTGTTAGAAAGTGAGCTCTTTGGCCATGAACGCGGCGCCTTCACGGGTGCGCAAACCATGCGCCGAGGCCGATTTGAGCAGGCCGATGGCGGCACGCTGTTTTTGGACGAAATTGGCGACATGCCTTTCGATCTGCAAACCCGCTTGCTGCGCGTGCTTAGCGATGGTCATTTTTACCGGGTCGGTGGACACAATGCCGTTAAGACCAATGTCCGCGTGATTGCCGCGACACATCAGGACCTGGAGCAACGTGTCAAAGACGGTGGCTTTCGCGAGGATTTGTTTCACCGCCTGAACGTGATCCGCTTGCGCTTGCCCGCACTGCGCGAACGCCGTGAAGACGTGCCCATGCTGACGCGACACTTTTTGCAGCAAAGCGCGCAGCAACTGGGTGTAGAGCCCAAACGCATCTCTGATGCTGCGCTGGCTCGTCTGGCGTGCTTCGCCTTTCCTGGCAACGTGCGCCAATTGGAAAACGTCTGTCACTGGCTGACGGTGATGGCACCAGCCCAGTTGGTTGAAACGAAAGACTTGCCACCTGAAGTGATCGCTGGCACCACACCTGAGATGCAAGCGTCAGCGCTGGCAAATGGGCTGGAAGGCTCTACGCCGCACAGTGATAGCGATGTGCCTTTGATGTCACCCGCTACTGTAGGGCCGGATTCCTCCGTAGGGGGTGGGCAGTCTGTTGTGCCCGTTGCGATCAGCCATGCGGCGAATGAAGCGCAGGGTGAGCATCAGCCATTGACCGAAGTGGCTACAGCGGGTGCAAGCCACTGGGAACGCGGCTTGGTGGACGAAGCTCTGGCACTGCTTGACGCAGGGCGACACGATGTGTGGGATGTGCTCACGCGTCGGTTTGAGTCCCGTTTGATTCAGACTGCGCTAAACCATACTCGCGGCAGGCGGATTGAGGCGGCGCAAAAGCTTGGCATTGGCCGCAACACCATCACCCGCAAAATCCAGGAGCTGGGCCTGGAGTAGTGGTCTGACGGGTTGCGGCTATTTGCGTGTTTCAGTCTCTAGCGTGTCCCACATGTCTTTTTGGTCACGCATGTAAACGGCGGGTCCGTAGTTTGGATTGTCAATCCGGATCACGGTCCGTCCTTTCATTTGTAGGCCTGTCAGCGTGGCTTTCTTGAGGTCTTGATACGCCTTGTCAAAACTGCCGTCAGCCTTCATGCGCTGAAGCCCCAGTTGCAAGCGGGCCTTCAGTTTTTCGCCATTGGCGTCCTTTTTCACCATAAAGAAAAATGACAGCGGGTAGGCCAGGATCAAGTTGTTTTCGATCACCAGATCAACTTCTTTGGTCTTGTGGTTGTTGTACTCGGCAAAAATTTCGTTCGCACCGCGAGGGAAAATATCAATGTGCTTGTTTTGCAGCATGGGAAACAAACTGTCGTAGGAGCTGGCCTTGACCACATTGAGCCCTGCGTTGGTCAAGACCGGCACATCGGCCCACCAAGCACCTTGCCCTAGGATAAATTTTTGCAGTTCTTTGACCGTGCTGACGTTGCGGAGCTTGTCCTGCGAATCCTTATGGATCAGGAACATGCGGTAGCCTAGCAGTCCCTAGTCCAGTGGAAAAGGCACCAGCTCCAGCTTGTCGGTAAATTCAGGGGGCAGCAGGCTGCGCGAGTAAATCTGTATGTTGCCGGCTGCCAGCTCTTGCATGGCTCGCAGGTGGTTCATGCGGGCGTCGGTCTCCATCAGTTCATAGGGTCCGTACTCAGCCACAGTCTTGGCCAGCGCCGTGTCAGCAAGCTTCCAGTAGTAGTTGATGAAGGTATCCGAGCCCGAATCCGCCTTGGGATACATGATCTTTGTACCCTCAGCTGAGTTTGCTATTGGCAAAAAACCCAAGATTGAAAAAAAAGCGGTGAGGATTCGACGTTGAATCAGGCGCATGGTGCCCATCACTTTCACATTGCAAATATGAAGGCACTCTATGAGCCATTAACAAGAAGTAACACAATTCATGCACCATTCCCCTCAGCATTCCGGGGACATTTTCTGCAGTAAGACTTCGCCAAATTGCTCAAAACTCAGCGACAACGGGCGTGTGATCGCTGGGGCGTTCGTTCTTGCGGGGGGCTTTGTCGATGATGCAGCTCTTCAGAGACGCCTTGAGCGCGTCGCTGAGCAGTACGTAGTCGATCCGAAGCCCTCGGTTGCGCCTAAACCCAAAGTCACGGTAGTCCCACCAACTGAAGCTCTTTTCAGCTTGATCAAACAATCGAAACGCGTCATTCAGGCCCAAACCCATCAGCGCTTGCAAGTGCTCTCGCTCCACCGTGGTGTGGTGAATGGTCTCGCGCAGACCTTCAGGGTCGTACGAGTCCCGGTCATCTGCGGTGATGTTGAAATCGCCCAGCAAGGCCAGTCGTGGGTGGCTGGCCAGCTCCAGCTTCAGCCAGTCTTGCAAGGCGGTGAGCCATTTCAACTTGTAGATGAATTTGTCGGAGTCAGGTGCTTGGCCGTTCACAAAGTAGCCGTTGACGATTCGCAGCGGGCCTTGAGGCGTTTCCAAGGTGACCGCAAGGATGCGGGCTTGCTCATCTTCAAAACCCGGAATGTTTTTCACCACAGATGCCACCGGCTCACGCGTGATCACCGCGACACCGTTATAGGTTTTTTGGCCAAAGGCAGTGGCGTGGTAGCCCTCAGCCTGAAAGGCCTCAAACGGAAATTTGTCATCCGTCATCTTCAGTTCTTGCAGGCACAGGGCGTCTACGGGATTGGCTGCCAGCCAATCCAGCACTTGGGGGAGGCGAACTGTCAAGGAATTGACATTCCAGGTGGCAATTTTCATGGGGTCAAAGCCTGCGGGGGCCAGCAATAGGTTCAATAAAACCCATGACTGACCAAGGTCATGCCAGGGCGCGATGCGTGCCGCCTTGGAAGGCGAGTACTATCAAAAATCAGAGCCATTGTATGGGCGACCCCAAGCGTAATCGCCCCATTTTCAGGGCCTAAAACCAGTACCTTCTTCTCAGCAGTGATCCAGGTGATTCAAAACGCAAGACTCAAAGCCCAGCTTGCCAAGGCATTAGGCATTGGCAGCGATGATGAGCTTAGCCAACTGCTCCGTGGATTGACGCAGGCCGGGAAAGATCGCCCTGAACTCGCACAACTTGCGCAGCAGTTGCCAGTATTTCTGACACGACTGGACAAAGATTACGACGCCTACAGTCAAGCGCACCAACGCAGCAAGCAGCAGGTGCATAGCCTGACTCTGTTCAAGGCGCAGACTGTCAGCGCTTTGGATTCGCTGCCGATCGCCTTTGCGATTTTTGATGCGCAGGACCAAATGGTTTTCTGCAATGTCAAATTCCGCGCGATTTATCCCCAAATTGCAGATCAGCTGACGCCGGGGCTTGGCTACCGCCAGATGCTCGAAGCCTTGTACCCAGGAGACGGCCACAGCGCTGCCGATGGCCTCAGCAAGGCGGACTGGCTGGCCAAGCGCTTGCGCTACCGCGACGAAGAGGGTTCGCCCGAGATTCAGCTCGGCGGCGACCTGAGTGGAACCTGGCTGCGCATTGCCGAAGCCCGCACACCAGACGGCTTGACCGTGTGCCGCTACATCGACGTTACTGCGGCAAAAGAGCAGACGGCAGGTTTGATCCAGTCCAAAGAAACAGCGGAGGCCGCCAGTCAAATCAAAGGCGAATTCTTGGCCAACATGAGCCACGAAATCCGCACGCCCATGAACGGCATCATCGGCATGACCGATTTGGCCCTGGAAACCAATCTCAATGCCGAACAGCGGGACTACCTCAAAACCATCAAGTCGTCCGCCGATTCGCTGTTGGTGATCATCAATGACATCTTGGACTTCTCCAAGATGGAGGCGGGCAAGCTCGACATTGAAAGCATTTCTTTCCCTGTGCGAGAGATGCTCAGCGAATGTCTCAAGCCTTTGTCGGTCCGGGCGCATCAAAAGCATTTGGAATTGCTGGCGCGCGTGGCCTCGGACGTACCAGACACCTTGCGTGGCGACCCTGGCCGTCTGCGACAAATTCTGACCAACTTGGTCGGCAACGCGATCAAATTTACGGAGCATGGCCAGGTGGCCGTGCAGGTCAAGCTGCTGGCGACTGCGCTGTCACGCGTCACGCTCCAGTTTTCCGTCGAAGACACAGGCATTGGTGTGCCTAAGGGCAAAGAGCGTCAGATCTTTGAGTCGTTCTCGCAAGCCGATGCCTCCACCACACGTCATTACGGCGGCACCGGACTGGGGCTCACCATCTGTGCCCGACTCACGGCCTTGATGGGTGGACGCATTGGTGTCACGAGCGAGCCAGGGCAGGGCAGCCATTTCTATTTTTCGGTGCCACTGGCCTTGGCCGAGTCCGCCGTGATGCCCTTGGATCAAAGCGTAACGCTGAGCGACAAACGCATATTGATCGTTGACGACAACCTCACCAACTTGCAATGGTTGTCTGAAATGGTCGATGGCTGGGGTATGGCGTCGGAGCGCGGTACCGAGGGTTCTGACGCCTTGCGTGCCATGACCGACGACGCCAGGCGGTTTGATTTCATTTTGTTGGATTCGGAAATGCCGGGCATGTCGGGCTTTGAGGTGGTCGAGGCCTTGGGCATTTACCCCGATGTGGCCGCGAAGACCATCCTGATGTTGCCGCCAAGCCGCTCTGCCAAAGACTTGGCCAGGTGCAAAGCCTTGGGTTTGGGGGGCACGCTAACCAAACCTGTCAGCCAGGCCGATTTGGTCGATGCCTTCATGTTGACGATGGGAGCGCCTTCAGCGTTCGCTGATTCATCTTTATCTGGCGATTTGCTGGGGTCGGAAACCTCTGTCTTGAAGGTGTTGCTGGCCGAAGACAACAAGGTCAACCAAAAGCTGGCGGTCACGGTGCTGGAGCGATTAGGCCACTCGGTGACCGTGGTAGAAGATGGCGCACAAGCTGTAGCGCGCAGCAAGTCTGAAACCTTTGACCTGATCTTGATGGACATGCAAATGCCCGTCATGGGGGGCTTAGACGCCACCTTGGCCATCCGTGAACGTGAGAAGCGGGAAGGGCGTGGACACCAGATCATTGTGGCCATGACCGCGAACGCCATGCAGCGTGACCGCGATCGCTGCCTGGAGGCGGGCATGGATGGCTACGTCAGCAAGCCCATCACCAAGAACCAGTTGATTGAAGAAATCAACCGCGTGGTGGTCAAGCAGCAAAGCCGCAATATTTGGAGTGCCACTAACTTAAGTGCACCGGCAGACCTGGGCGTTGAACCCGAATCTGCCGTGCTGTTGGAAAGTTTTGCGTTTCCGGACTTTGATGCGCCCGAAGCCTTGAAGCGCTGGGGCGGCGAGGCCGATTTGGTGCATGAACTTGCACTTCAGTTTGCTGACGAGGCCCCCGATAACTTGGAGCGTGTACTTCGAGCAATCCAAAAAAGGGACTTCGCCGAAGTCGATGCTATTGCACACAGCATGTCAGGCGCGGCCGGCAATTTGTCCGCGACCAGCGTCGATATGGCGCTGCGGCACCTGATTGAAGTGGCCAAAGAAAAAGACGCACATGCCGCGTCTGCCCAAGTGGAGCAACTGACCTGGCTGATCCCCAAGTTCAAATTGGCGCTGATGGCGTGGGCTGAAAACCGTTAACGATTGATGCGGATCGATGACTGCGGGTCAGTTTTCCTCGATTCGCATGGCGCGCACAAACGGAACCCAGCGCTGCCGCTCGGCCAGTGCAAACGCGTCTGCCTGCTCAGGCGTGCTGGGCCCCAGATTTTCGCCAGAGCTTTGTTTGAATCGGTCGCTGACGGCTTGCACGGTCAATGCCTTATTCAGCGCGGCATTCAGGCGGGCCACAATGTCCGGCGGTGTTTTGGCGGGCACCATCAAGCCGTTCCACGTGTAGGTGTGAAAGTTTGGCAAACCCTGCTCGGCAAAGGTGGGCACATCGGGTGCGCTAGGGTTGCGTTTGGCGCTGCCCACCGCAATCACATGGCCACGCCCCTGTTTGGTCAAAGCCAGGCCATTGCTCAAACTGTCAAAGAGCAGGTGGACATGGTCCCCTGACAAATCTGCCAGAGCTGCAGCATTGCCCTTGTATGGAATGTGGCGCAGCTTAACCTCTGCAGCCTGACTGAATGCCTCACCCGCAATATGGCTGATGGAGCTCGTGCCGCCTGAGCCGTAGTTAAGCTGGCCAGGGTTGGCTTTGGCGTAGGCCAGCAAGGCCGGGAGTGTGCTGGGGGCGCTGGCGCTGGCAATCAGCGTTAAAGGTGTGCGTGACACCAGGCCCACCATTCGCAGATCCTTGTCCACATCAAAGGGCAGAGATTTAAGCAGTGCCACATTCATCACCAATTGCGAACTGGTGCCCAGGCCCAGGGTGTAGCCGTCTGGCGCGGCCTTGGCCACGGCTGCCGTGCCTATGGCACCCCCGCCGCCCACTCGGTTCTCTACCACCACGCTTTGGCCCAAGGTCTCGGACATGGCTTGCGCCAAGTCCCGCGCCGTTAAATCGTTGCCGCTGCCTGCGCTGAACGCCACCACCAGTTTGATCGGTTTGCTGGGGTAGGTTTGTGCTGCCGCAGGCCAACACGCCAGACCCAGCGACGCAATAACGGCCCAATGAATCCGGCTCATGGCGGCCTCCTTGCCTACAGGTTGGCCAGCAGGCTAGTGGGCACCATGATGGGCATGGACAGCAAAATCTGCCCCATGCCTTTGCCCAGCGGGTCGTTGCGCAACGATGCCATGCCGCCGCCGCCCAAGGCTTGTTCACACAAGAAGTTAAAGGCCCCAATGCCAGGCACTTCAAAGCGGGTGACCGGACCTTTCACCAGGTGCGCCAGCCACTGCGCCACGCGTTCAGTGGTCAGCTGGGTTCTGAGCCAAGGCAACAAGTCTGCATGGCGGGCAATGATGCCGATGTTGGACGTGTCGCCTTTATCCCCACTGCGCCCCCAGGCCAAGCGAACCAGCGGGACTTCGACCCAATCGCCAGCATAGGTTTCTGCTGATGATGCAGGTACGGTTGGCGCAGCTGGTGCAGTCCAAGTTTGGCCACTTGGCACGTGGACGGCGATGGCGTTGCCGTCCAGCAGCACCTGTGGCGAGAGGGCTGATTTCTCCAGCAGAAAAGCATATTGCCGAATCGACGGCGAGGCAGACGACCTGCCACCGCCGGATCCGGTGGTGCCTGGCGACCAGGATGTGCCCGCAGGGGCCACCTCTCGCGCAAACAGATCCAAAGCGTCTTTGCGTGGGTGGGTCACGGTGACGCGCAAATTGACCTCACGAGCCCCCATCGCCTGGCTATGGGGGCCATAACAGGATTCCGCACCGACAACTTCCAAGTTGGATGCAGTAAACGGCCCCAGCCCCAACTGCGCCAACATCTCACCCGTGCGGGTGAGGATGGCCTCCCCCGTGCGACGTGCCTTGCGCGCAGCGTCCAGACCCACGATGGTGAGTTGGGCGGAAATCTTGAAGCCTTCCATGTACGTGGTGCTTACCTTGTAGAAGGGGGTAGGTGCACGGCCTATCGCCCCACTCACCAAGACCCGGTTTTCGCCAGACTGCACCATGTGGACAGCGGTGAAGTCGCACACCACGTCGGGCAGAAAGTAGGCTTGTGGGTCACCAATTTCATAGAGCATTTGCTCCCCCACCACTGCCGGATTGATGAGTCCCCCAGTGCCTGTGGGCTTGGACACCACAAAGTCGCCGTTGCTCATGCATTCCACGATGGGGTAACCAATGTGTGGCCAGTCGGGCACGCAGTCCCAGTCGGTGTGCAAACCGCCCGTGGCCTGGCAGCCGCACTCGATGATGTGGCCCGCCAAAGCCCCGGCTGCCAGCAAATCAAACTGTTCGCTGGTCCAGCCAAACTCGTGCATCAGCACGCCCAGCGTGACGGCTGAGTCCACACAGCGCCCCGTGATCACAACCTGTGCGCCCGCATCCAGTGCTGCCTTGACCGGCAGGGCCCCCAGGTAAGCATTGGAAGACACCACTTTCTCTGGCAGAGGCTTGCCGCTTTGCAGATCGCGCACCGGTGGGTTTTGTTCCCGCAGCGCAGGCAGCAAGGCCATCACATCATCACCCGTGACCACCGCAATCTTCAGGCTCAAGCCCATCTCGTTGGCCAAGGCCTCCAGCGCCGCTGCACAACCTTGTGGGTTCACGCCGCCCGCATTGCTGACCACGCGAATGCCCTTGTCCACCACGTCTTTCATCACCTGCTTCATGGCGACGGACACGAAATCAGTGGCGTAGCCAAGCTCCGGTTTCTTCAGGCGAGCGCCCGCCAGGATGGACATGGTCAGCTCGGCCAGGTAGTCAAACACCAGGTAGTCGATCTGGCCGCTGCCCACCAGTTGTGGGGCACCCAGGCTGCTGTCGCCCCAGAAGCCCGAAGCGCCGCCGATGCGGACAACTTTGTTTTGGTTTGCTTGATTCACTGCTTGTCTCCAACTTGTCATGTGCCAACGCAAGGGCAAAAAAAATGGACCCGGTTCAGGGTCCATCATAGTGACTGGGTGCCAGCGCGGCGAGCATGCTCACGTCGCACCTGAGACAGCAAAAATTCAATAAAAAATGCCTATTCCGGCATGCCAGTAAACAATAGTTTGCTATTAAATGTGAAGTGCTGCCAGCGCGCCAATCACCACGCCTACGCCTGCCAAGGCAAACATGCCGTACTCCAGCCACTTCTTTTTGGTCAACAAGGCAATCGCTGCCAACGCAATGGAAACTTGCAGTACCGTGGTGGCCTGCGCCCAGCGGTGGTGCTGGTGCATTTGTTCATCGCTTTGGTGATCCCATTCGGTGGCTTCGGTCTCCAGCTTTTCGGCGGCTACTTTGATGTCGTTCTTTTCTTTTTCGTAGCGGTCTACCTTGCCCTGGTAGCTGGCCTGCTTGTCGGCGGGGGCCAAGTCGCGGGCCAGTTCAGCAAGCGACTGCTTGGTGCTTTTTGACTGAAAGTAATTCCATTGGTTGGAGGCTTCCGTCTTCTTGATGGCGGCGTTGTTCTTATACAAACCTGCATTGGCTTGCGTGGCACCGCCCATGTACGAAAAGATGGCACCCACGGTGGCGATGACGGCTGTGACGACCGCGATCTGGCCAATCATGCCCTTGCCGCCTTCTTCATGGCCGCCGCCGTGCCCACCCCCGTGTCCACCTTGGGCCGCGTGCTCAAGTTCGTGGTCGTGTGGGCCATGTACGTGAAATCCGTGTCCGGACATAAATCAATCTCCTGAAATTCGTTGGTAAGTCACAAAGCTGAACGGCAAGCCTGAGGCGGCGAAATGACGCTCGCGTGTCACTTCTTGCCAGCCGGGGCCGAATTGTGGCGCAAAAGCGTCGCCGTCAAAGTCGGCCTCAATTTCTGTTACCACGGCCGTGTTGGCCAGCGGCTCGGTCAGTGCGTAAAGCTGTGCGCCGCCTATGACCCACACATCGGTACCTTGAGGGCTAGATTGCTCGCAAATGCGTAGCGCATCATTAAGGCTGGATGAGCGGTGAGCACCATTTTCAGCCCAATCCGTCTGCCGGGTGATGACGATGTTGGTGCGCCCAGGCAAGGGGCGAAAGCGTGGCGGCAAAGAGTCCCAGGTCTTGCGGCCCATGATGACCGGGCAACCCAAGGTGGTGCGTTTGAAGTGGGCCAAATCCTCAGGCAAATGCCAGGGCAGGTGGCCGTCTTTGCCAATGACGCCATTGGCCGCGCGGGCGAAAATGAGTTTCAGCGCCATTGTCAATTCCTTAAACAGCTACAGGCGCCTTGATCGCGGCGTGACACTGGTAGTCCAGCACTTCGAAGTCCTCAAACTGGTAGTCGAAGATGGAATCTGGGCGGCGCTTGATGTTCAGGCGTGGGTAAGCGTAGGGCTCTCGGCTGAGTTGCAGTTCTACCTGCTCATGGTGATTGCTGTAGATATGGCAGTCGCCACCCGTCCAAATGAAATCGCCCACGGCCAGATCGCATTGCTGGGCCACCATGTGCGTCAGCAGCGCGTAGCTGGCAATGTTGAAGGGCACGCCCAGAAAGATGTCGGCACTGCGCTGGTACAACTGGCAGGACAACTTACCGTCGGCGACATAAAACTGAAAGAACGCGTGGCAGGGCATCAGTGCCATCTTGTCCAAATCTGCCACGTTCCAGGCGCTGACGATGATGCGGCGCGAATCGGGGTTGGATTTGAGGGTCTTGATGACTTGCTCGATTTGGTCAATATGGCCACCGTCTGAGGTAGGCCAACTGCGCCACTGCACGCCATAGACAGGACCAAGGTCACCGTCCGGCTTGGCCCATTCGTCCCAAATGCTGACGCCGCGCTCTTTCAGCCAGTTGTTGTTGCTGGATCCGGTCAAAAACCATAACAGTTCTTGAATGATGGATTTGAGGTGCACCTTCTTGGTGGTGACCAGCGGAAAACCTTCGTTCAGGTCAAAGCGCATCTGGTAGCCAAACACGCTCTTGGTGCCTGTTCCCGTGCGATCTGTTTTCGGCGTGCCTGTCTCGTAGACGTGCCGCATGAAGGTTTCGTATTGGTTCGAGTTCGCAATCATGCTGGTAATTGTGTCACGCGTGCCGCCTTCAAGCGCAGTCGCACATGGAGGGCACATGCCGTAAACAAGATCAGGCAAAGGGCCACCTCACCCATGGCCAAGTAGTTGCCTGGTGCCTTGTCGCCCCAGGCGCGGACCACGCCTTCGGTAAAGTAAAGCCAGACCATCAGGCTGACCCAGCGGTAGGTGTACATGCGGTTCTTCAATATTCCCGCCAGGGGAATGCACAGCGGCAGCGCTTTGACGGCCAGCCAAGTGCCACCTGCGTGCAAGGGGGCCAGCCACAATTCCCATGCCATGCACAGGGCAATCAGGGCCAGCAGACTTCCGGCCGCCATCCACCGGGTCAGGTTGACTGTCATACCCCCACGCTCCGCTGCTGCGCGGGTCGCTGCCCGCCGAGGGGGTGTCGCCCGCCTTGGGGCGGCCCGGCGTCGGGCTGTGATGCTAGGGGAGAAGGCGGCGCTAAATCCGGCGAAGGCGTGGTGGGGGAGCTTGTTGTCATGGCGGTGGCATCATAGCGGTGATGAAGTTTGTTCCCGAGTTCAAGCTGTTCGCTCAGCAATTAATACAGACCTTGCGCCACTTTCCCTGGCGCAACACCGCGTGGGCAATGCGCCAGCGCTTTCGCGAAGACCACCTGGGTCTGACAGCCAGCAGTTTGACCTTTACCACCACGCTGGCCTTGGTGCCCATCATCACCGTGGCGCTGGCTGTGTTTACGGCGTTCCCGATGTTTGGCAAGCTTCAAACCGTGCTGCAAAAGTGGTTGGTGGAAAGCTTGGTGCCCGACAACATTGCCCGTCAAGTGCTGGGCTACTTGACGCAATTTGCCAGCCAGGCCAGCAAATTGGGCTCGGTCGGCTTGCTAGGCGTGTTGGTATCGGCGCTGCTTTTGATTTTGACCATCGACCACACGCTCAATGCCATCTGGCGGGTCAAGCGGCTTCGACCGATTGCTCAGCGGGTACTGATTTACTGGGCGGTGCTGACGCTGGGGCCCCTACTGCTGGGGGCGAGTTTGACGGCGACCTCCTATTTGATGTCGGCATCGAGTGGGCTGCTGGGTAACTCTGGCGGCGTGAGTGGCGGGTTTAGGTTTTTTCTGGGGTTTTTGGAATTTGCAGCGCTGAGTGCAGGCAGCGCCGCGCTGTTTCACTTTGTGCCCAATGCGCCTGTGCGCTGGACCCACGCGATGTCGGGCGGCATCTTTGTGGGCCTTGGCATTGAAGTGTCTAAGCGCGTGCTGGCCACCTATCTGTCAGCTGTGCCGACGTATTCTGTGGTGTACGGTGCCTTTGCCACGCTGCCGATTTTGCTGCTGTGGATTTATGTGGTGTGGGTGATTGTGTTGCTAGGTGCGGTGTTGGCCGCCTATTTGCCCAGCTTGCTCAGCGGCGTAGCCAGGCGAGGTGACACCCCGGGCTGGCAGTTTCAATTGGCGCTGGAGTTGATGCAAGTTCTTCAGTCCGCCACCCGTTTGCGCCAACCGGGGGATGCTGCTGGCATAGCGGTGGCAGACTTGGCCCCAAGACTTCGGATCGAGGCGGTGCAGATTGGCCCTGTGTTGGAGCAGTTGCGCTTGCTGGACTGGGTGGGTTTGATCGAAGCGACTGACGAGCAGCCCGAGTCGCGGGCAATTCTGTTGGCGGACCCTGCCCAGACCCCATTGGCCCCACTGGTGCAGCGCCTGCTGCTGCCGGACGATGCAGCGCTTCGAAATCTTTGGGAAAATGCCCGTTTGCGCAGTTTGCGGCTATCTGACGTGCTATAAAAAACGCAGTGACATCTCCCTCCCAACCCACCCCATCAAGTCAGCCTGAGTTTCTGGGCCGATTCAAGATACTGCGCCAATTGGGTGCTGGCTCGCAAAGCGTTGTCTATCTGGCGCTGGACCCGCAATTGCAGCGCGAGGTGGCCATCAAGGCTTTGCGTGGCTCGGCCAGCACCGCAGAAGCTTTGCTGAACGAGGCGCGCGCAGTGGGGCGTTTGAGTCATCCTGGCATCGTTCCGGTTTTTGAAGTGGGCGAGGCGTCCCCTGCCCAGCACAATGCCACCAGTGGTGGGCGAACTGGGGCCTACTTGGTCTTTGAATACGTGGCGGGCCCGACCCTTGCCGATGTGCTGCAAGAGCAGGGCGCACTGGCCCCCGCGTTGGCCGTGCGCATGCTGCTTCCCGCGCTAGAGGCCGTGGCCTACGCCCATTCCCGTCAGGTCATTCACCGCGATTTGAAACCTTCCAATATCTTGATGGACCGGCGCGGCAATTCTCGCGTGATGGACTTTGGCATTGCGGTGCACAACGCAGATAAGCTGGTTCAACCCGTCAGCCCAGCCTCAACCGAGGATCCGGACGCTTTGGGCAGCACGGCCTTGATGGGCACGCCCGCCTACATGGCCCCCGAATACGCTCAAGACGGGCGTACCAGCCCGCAAATGGATGTGTTTTCTGCCGGACTGATTCTGTTTGAGATGCTCACGGGTCAACGGGCAGCACCTGATGACATGGGTTACAAGGCCGTGCTGTACTTGATGCATCAAGACGTGCGCTTGCCTGATATCCTGCCGCACCCGGTGGATGATCAGATGCGTGCCATCGTTCACCAAGCCGTGGCGCGTGACAGCAGCAAGCGCTATGCTTCCATGGACGCCTTGGTCGATGCCTTGCATGACTGGCAAGCAGGGATACCTGTTCAGCCTGCTGCGACAAAGGCAGCAGTTGCTGCTGCGGCACCGGATGCCACGCAAACCAAGCAAGCTTTGGCACAAGCCGTTGCAGCTTTGAAAGCCCCTGAGCCGCCAGCAACAGCGGTGGCGGTGGCGGCCCCTTCTGCCGCAAGCGTCACAACAGTATCAAATGCGCCAAGAGAGCCTGCGGCTGAAATCACCACACCTTTGCGCGCCGCAGTCCTGCAAGAAAAACGTGCGCTGGACAAATTGCGCTTGCTGTTGAGGCGGGTGCAGAGCCAGCGCGACTACCCCATGCTGGCGTCCACGATGGGGCAGGTTTTGCCACTGGCATCGTCTGATCGCCAAAAGGTTGCTGTACTCAGCGAGGCGGTTCTGAGCGATACCGCGCTCAGCTTGAAGCTGCTGCGCATGGTCAATTCAAGCCTTTACAGTGGCTTAGGGCAGGGGACGGTCAGCGTGGTCTCGACGGCAATTCAATTGCTGGGTTACGCCGCTGTGCGCACCGCATCAACATCGATGGCATCGATTGCCATGCAGACCGACTCAATTCAGCGTGCCAGACTGCTGGATGACAGCTTGCTGGCCATATGGTGCGGCACGGTCGCGCGTGAGGTGTCTGGCCTGGATGAGCGAGACGGTGAAGAAGCCTTTGTTTGTGGCAGCCTGCAGTGGCTGGGGGCGATGCTGGTATCGAATTGTTTTGCCGCTGAAGGCCAATTGATAGACCATTACGCCCCGCTTGGTGGGCATGCTCCTTTGGGGCTGTCTGAGCACTTGCCGGTATTGAGTGGCCACCGTGAACGCGCTGCACGGCATGTGCTGGGCATCGGAATGGAGCGTCTCGCCACGGGGGCCGCCCGCCAATGGGGGCTGCCAGATATTTTGGTTCAAAGCATTTATGCCTTGGGGCAGTCGGACGACGGGGAGCCCACAGGGCTGGTTGCCATCACGCATACGCGCGCTGAATACCTGCGGGCTCTGGGTAACTTTGCGTGGGAGTTGGTGCACGTTTGGCTGCAAACCCATCCTGCCAGTGAGGCCTCGGGCACCCAGCAGGTGATCCAGCGTTATGCAACGGCCCTGGGCTTGAGTGCTGGGGGTGTTCAAAACGCTATTCAAGTGGCAAGCAGCAAGGTCAAGCAGCTGTTGCAGGCCCAAAGCCAGGCCATGCGGCAAGATTTGCAACACAGCTTACTGGCGCAGCGCATCGGTATGGTGGCCAGACCAAGCGCCCCGCGTTTGGGGCGTCCCACCCACACGGGAGATACCCAGGCGGTACCGGCGGTGCCGCCCGTACCAGGAAAGGGCGCAGACGGCGTCCAGCACAGCTTGAATCTTCTGACACAGGGTATTCAGAACTTGGCATTGAAGCTGAGCGACGAAACCGTTGATCTGAATAAAGTATTGAAGCTGCTCCTTGAAACGCTGCAAGAAGCCACAGGCTTTGAGCGAGTGATGCTGATCCTGCGCCATACCAAGAGCAACCAGATGACAGGGCGCATGGCGGTGGGCCCGATGATTCAGCCGGAGGCGTCAACGTTCAGCATGTCGCTCGACAACCCTGCAGACCCGTTTGTGGTCGCTGTCCTGAATCAACAAGATACCTGGATCGCTGATGCGGCGCGCGACGGCAAGCGCCCAGATTGGCACCGCCAAGCTTTTCAAACGGGGTGCTACTTGTTGCTACCGCTGCATCACAAGGGGCAGGCCATGGGTTTGATCTATGCGGACCATACCCGTCCGGGGGGCGTAGTGCTGACAGACAGGGTCCTCAAGCAGCTCGGAACACTTCGCGACCAAGCGGTGATGGCCTTCCGACGGCATTCGGTTTGACCCACAACTTGCCTACCCAGGCCAAGCGAAGTCAAAGCAAAGAATAGAGCGGTATTTACCCGTCAATTCAAAAAGACTTTCGGCCAGCTAACTCCTAGACTGACTTTTTCGTCATGTTTTGGGAGTGAAAAATGCACGCATTTGAGGAAAATATCAACTCTTCTGTCGAAATCTTGCCATTCCGAGTAGAGATCGCATCCAAGCTTGAATTGGACCAGATTGCCAAGACGCGAATCGCGGCGTACGGTAAGCATCTACCGGAGTTTGCAAAGACCCTCAACAAGCCTGAAATGGCTGACTACGAACCAGGTTGTGAGGTGTTTGTGGCGCGTGCCAAGCTTGACGGCAGCGTGCTGGGCACTTTCAGGCTCCACTCAAACGCGTATAAACCTTTGCCTTTGCAAGCCTCCGTTCAGTTGCCCAGCGCCTACAGCGGCAAGCGGATGATCGAAGCTGTGCGCCTGTGCGTGGTGGGTGGCGTCAACTCTTCGGTTGTGCGTGGTGCCTTGTTTAAAGCTTTGTACCAATACTGTTTAACCCAGGGCGTCGAGTGGATGGTGATTGTGGGGCGGCGACCCATGGACCGGTTTTACGAGTCTTTGTCGTTTGAGGATGTGCTTGAGCCCCATGCCTTCTACCCCATGGCTCATGGATGTGGCATCCCACACCGTGTCATGAGTTTGCCCACTGCGGCGATTGAGCCACGTTGCCTTGAGCGCCATCACCCGATAACGAACTTCTTGCTTCATACCCAGCACCCTGACATCGACCTGGCACTGGCCCAAGATCTGCGCGCCATGACTTGGTACGGTCAAACAGCCGTGCTTGGTGAAGAAGCTGTTAGTGAGTCTGCCTTGGAAATGTGCGCCGAGGAAATGGCCGCCTGAGCCATTAAGTGAAGACCTTTTTCCCCAATGGGGCGAGAGGTCATTAGTGCGCTGAGTTGGGCGTGCTGCAGTCGTGCTGTGCAGCGCAAACCAGCTCAACTCAGCAATTTCCGGGATACCACGCTGTCAAGGCTTTCATAGCCCAAGATCAACTCTCGAAGGATTTCGGTTTCTTCGGCAAGGTTCATGAAAAAATCCAAAACCTTGATGTCTTGAATCAAATCCAGCGCTGAGTCGGCTTCCAGAATGCGTTCTGGTAGCACGGGTTTGCATATCGCGTAGCCTTGCGCGTAATCTATGCCTGCAGCAACCAAGATCTTGATGATCTCAAGGGACTCAGCAAATTCGCCAATCGACTTGAGCCCCAAGCCCTTGATCAATCCACCTACCGCCATGACGATGGCCATGCCAGATGCGTTGGTGGGTGCATCTCTCACCATGGAGCCATCAAGCTTGATGGCGTCAACCGACAGGTGCTTCAGATAGCCAAAGGATGAATACCCCGCACCAAAATCATCCAGACCAACCCGTGCACCCATGGCTCGGGCACGGGCAATGAAGCGCTGCATATTCCCCATGTCAGTCAAGGCCACCGTTTCGGTGATCTCCAAAAAGATCATCGACAGCGCTGTTTTGTGCTGCTCGAAGAGGCAGAATAATTCTTCAACGAATATCTGGTCGTTCAGAGATCCGCCAGATAAATTGACGCCCACAAACTGGGTCTTGACCAGTTTGTGACCGTGTTGTTCCAGCCATGCAATGGTCTCGGTGACCACCCAGCGGTCAATGAGCGCGCTTCGGCCATGCGCCTCGGCCGCTTCAATGATGACGCCCGCCGACAAGATGCCCCCATTAGACTTGCGAAGGCGCAAAAGGACTTCAAAGTTCAGCGATGCTCCTGGATCGGTCAACGAAATTTCTGGCTGCATGACCAGGAACAAACCTTCTGGCGTGATGCCTTGTTCAAGCTGCTCAATCAGTTCGAGCTCGTCCTTATGGTCATCAAAGAAAGACGAATTCTTGTCGATGGTCACCAAATGAACAGGTGCACGTTTTTTTGCCATCCGGCAAGCACTGTCAGCCGCGGAAACCATCTCTTTCATGTCGACTTGACCAAAGCTGGCCGTTTCGACAAGGCCACACGACACGCCCAGGACAAACCGCCTGCTCTCAATGGCAAAGGGGTTGCTTGAGATCAAATCCACAATTCGACGGCAAGCGACTTCTGCGCCTTGTATCCCAGTGCTTCGAAAGGCAATCAAGAACTCATCCCCGCCGATGCGCGCAATCAAATCGCCTGCGCCAAGCACGGATTGAATCCGCTTGCTCACCAGGCACAAAACGTTGTCACCCGCTGCGTGGCCATACAAGTCGTTAATGAGTTTGAAGCGGTCAAGATCAAGGTAAGCCAGCGCAAGAGGAGGCGAGGGGGAATGGAATCGGCTCGCCAGTCCTCGCCAGTTCAGGCATTTGGTCAGCACATCGTGATCGGCTAAGAAATTCAGCTTGCGAGTTGCCTGTACTTTTTCGGTAATGTCTTGCAGAGAAGCCTCAACGACCAACCCATCTGGTGTGGAGGCTTGAATGGCAAACCACTGTTCAAGCTCGCCAGTGGCACCCACCGTGGCAAGGCGTGTTTCCAGATAAGTCACCGTGTTGGCCTTGTCGGGGCCGCGCAATGTATTGATTTCTTTCAGAACCGTTGGGCCAAAAAGCTCCAAAAGCAAGTTTCGCCTAGCCACCTCAGCACCCTGAACCATCCGTTGAAACGCAGGGTTGCTGTGAACGATGTGTTGGCCGTCCATGACAGTAAACAGACCAATCGGTGAATCCAGATAAGTTTTTTCCAATGCCTTCTGGGCGGCCACTCTTTGCAGCCGATCAGAGCGCAAATGTTCAGCCACAGCAAGACAGGTCAGCAGGGCCGATCCGATGGCTGCTGTGACACTGTTAAGGCCAAAAATGAAACCGTGGTGGCCCATGGACGCTGCAACTACTTCGTTCAAATTGGCTGCAACCGTCATCAACACGGCCATGCCGTACCAAAACGCCGCCCGCGATTGGGTGCGGCGCAGGATTCGAACCAGGTAAAACAGCATCAGGCACACCGAAAAACCAGTGCACAGCCACACGGCTTGCAAAGTGGTTTCAAATGATGACACCGCGCACACCAACAAGATGGCCAAGGCGCTCAGCTGAAATACAGCAAGTGGCCAGCCAGCCTTGATTTTCCGTAAGTTGTCTTCAAACAATTGGCAGAAGAGTGAAACGGCGGTGGCGTAGTACAGGCTCACGGTCCACTGTCGCAGCGGGGTCAGATATGCGGCGTCAACTGGGTTGCCAAAGAAGTGGAAATCACTTCCAAAAGAGATGGCGGCCATTCGCATGCTGAGCAGCAACCAGCCCGCAAACATCAGGTACAGCGTGCTTTGGTTGACAGCCGCCGTCAGCAGCATAAATAGGGCCAAGATCCCAATGCCAGCCTCGATGGCAGCCCCGGTGCTTTGGTGTGCCAACTCAGATTTTGCAAAGGCCTTTTGGGGCCATTTCTCTAGAGAAACCCGCGCAGGCCCCCTGAACAAGGCGCGACACATGACTTGCTCGGCACCAGCTGTTGGCATCTCAATCGCAAAGCCCGATCTGCTTTGAACCACTTTGCCCAGGGCGCTGGACCGGTCACCGCTGCCGATTGATGCGCCCGCTGGCATTGCCCAGCAGGCCATGCTGATGGCATCTCTGGAGGGTAAGTAGGCTACCCAAGGGCCTTCTTGTGTCGTCGATAAGTTGAAAGAAAACCAAAACGGTCTGGTTGAAAGATGAGTGTCCAGGTGCGCTACGGCGGATGCGCTGTCCAGTTTTTTCAAAATATCATTTCGGGACGCTGGTTCAGTTGCTGAATCTGATTCCCAGATTTTCAGTGGAATGGTTTCGCCTTCAGAGTCAATGCGGAGCTCAAACGCGCCCACCGCGAAACCCAGGGCCACGGCGGCAAGCAGCAGGGAGATCAACGTCAGATTTAACTTTGACAGCAATGACCAAATCGCCGAGCGAAGCCTCAGCACCATGCCTCCTCCCGAGGCAGGTGGCGACTTCATTTCGGGGGTTACAGGCATGGTCTTAGGGCTAACGGAGGCTGAATTAGGTCGGAGAGGCCCAAATGCTACGTCGGCATGAAAGACACTGTGGCAAACGTGTGATTTATTTACATTTCGTAAACAATTCCGATGTGCCAGATTTTTGACGGATCAGCCCATTCGCAAGAAATTTCCCAACGCCAACAGTGTCTCTTCAGGTGCTTCCGTCATTTGATGGTGGCCCACAGGCACCGTTACCGTGACATGTCGAACATGCGCAAGGCTTGCCGCTTTGACCAAGGTTTGCGCCGCCTTGGGCGTCGTCATTTGATCCTGTTGTCCCAGCAAGAAGAGCACCGCACATTTGACCTGTGCCATGGCCGCTTCACCACCCTCGTAGCTGTCGCAAGCCTTAAAGCCGCGATGAAAAACATTCACCTCGGAATTGCTGGCAAGCACGCGGCGGCCCAGTGCCATGCTGCTGCCGTACACCCAGGTGCCTGGTCCCAGGGCTGATGGGGGTGCTGCCAAGGTGGAGCGCGAGAAGACGTTGATCATCTTCAAGGCGTCCATTGGGCTGTTGAGCGAGGCGTCCAGCAAGGCAGGGGAGACCTTCATGGGGTAGGCCGTACCGACCAGTGCCAAGTGCGTCGCACGTTCACCCAAACGGGCAGCTGCTTCCAACGCGATCAGGGAGCCCCAGCTGTGCCCAACCAACGCCGCACGATGAACACCTGCCGCGTCCAGCAGAGCGACGATGAAGCTTGCCGCTTCTTCCACCGAGGAAGGTGCAAGGCCCGCGCTTTTGCAGTGACCGGGTAGATCAACGGCCAGTACATTCCAGCCGTGGTTGGCGAAATACCGGGTTTGTAGTATCCATACGCTGTGGTCATTGAGCACGCCATGAATGAACACGACGGTGGGTCGGGCTGGGTCCAGCGCTTTGCCGCCCGTGTAGCAATAAGTGCTGTGACCATTGACGTCGATCCTCATGCTGCCCCCCCTGTCTTGTCTGTGGCCTTTTCGGCTGCCTTCAAAGCCTTCTTCAAATCGTCAATCAAGTCGTCCGGATCTTCCAGTCCAATGGACAGGCGAATCGTGCCCGCAGCAATGCCCGCGCCTGCCAACGCTTCATCCGTCATGCGAAAGTGTGTGGTGCTGGCCGGGTGAATCACCAAGCTGCGGCAGTCACCGACATTGGCCAGGTGGCTGAATATCTTGAGCGCTTCGATGAAGGCTTTGCCTTGTGCGCGGTTGCCTTTGATGTCAAAGCTGAACACAGAACCCGCCCCGCGTGGCAACAGCTTTTGCGCCAATGCATAGCTGGGGTGGCTTTCCAGCAGCGGGTGGCCTACACGAGACACCATGGGATGACCGGACAGGAACTGCACCACGCGCTCGGTGTTGCCCATATGGCGTGCCATCCGCAAGGGCAAGGTCTCGATGCCTTGCAGGATCAACCAGGCCGTATGGGGACTCATGCAAGCGCCAAAGTCGCGCAGGCCTTCGCGCCGGGCCCGCAGCAAGAAGGCTCCGACCGTGCTTTCTTCGCTGAACACCATGTTGTGAAAACCGTCATACGCTGTGGTCAATTCAGGGAATTTGCCACTGCGCTCCCAATCAAAGCTGCCGCCGTCAACCACCACGCCGCCGATCACCGTGCCATGACCGGAGAGGAACTTGGTGGCCGAGTGGTAAACCAAGTCTGCGCCGTGCTCAAAAGGCTTGATCAGCCAGGGCGATGTGAGGGTGGAGTCCACCAGGAGTGGCACGCCTGCATCATGGGCAATGGCTGACACGGTGGGAATGTCCAGCACGTCCAGACCCGGGTTGCCGACGGTTTCGCCGAAAAATAATTTGGTGTTGGGGCGCACGGCGGCGCGCCAGCCGTCGATGTCGCCAGGCTGTACGAAGGTCGTGTCAATGCCAAACCGGCGCATGGTGTAGTGCAGCAGGTTTTGCGAGCCGCCATACAGTGCCGTGCTGGCCACGATGTGCGAACCTGCTCCCATCAATGTGGCAACACTCATGTGCAGGGCAGCTTGGCCGCTGGCGGTGGCAATCGACCCGATGCCGCCTTCCAGTGCGGCCATGCGCTGCTCAAACACTGCATTGGTGGGGTTGCTGATGCGGCTGTAGACATGCCCGGCGCGCTCCAGATTGAAGAGGCTGGCGGCATGATCGCTCGATTCAAAGACAAAAGACGTGGTCAGATGTATGGGCACCGCGCGTGCACCCGTGGTGGGGTCGGGGGCAGCCCCGGCATGCAGGGCCAGTGTGTCAAATCCGGGGTCAGAGTAGCCGGGCATTCAAGATCTCCTGTGATTCCTGTTGTGTGTAGGGCCAGAACACGCTTTTATGAGTGCATTCCCCAGTGATTTTGATCACCCTACAGTAGTGTCTAGCGAGCATTGTGGGCTATATTGTGGCTGTCTTGGTTCTAACCCTGTTCTTCTGGAGTTCAGCATGAAAGTCAGCGATATCCTTCGAGTCAAAGGTGGCACGCTATTTACGGCCAGCCCAGATGAGCCCCTGTCTCATGCCGTGGATTTGATGGCCAGCAAAGACATTGGATCCCTTGTCGTCATTGAGCATGGCGACTTGGTGGGCATGCTGACGTTCCGAGAAGTGATTGCCCAAATCGTCAAGAACAAAGGCAGCATGGGCACGACGGTGGTGCGCACCGCCATGGACGACGCACCGCTCACCTGCACCATGGAAACCGAAATGGACGAAGTCCGCCGCATGATGCTGGACCGCCATGCGCGCTATATGCCGGTGATGGACAAGAAAATGCTAATGGGCGTGATCAGCTTCTACGACGTGGCCAAGGCCGTAGTGGACAGCCAGAATTTTGAGAACAAGATGCTCAAGGCCTACATCCGCGACTGGCCGGTTGACGGCGAAGACGTGGGCAAGGGCGAAGCCAATACACCGTGAGTGAGTGACCGCGCCGCTCAGGGATAATCGGTGTCTATGAGCGGCAATACTTTTGGAACCCTTTTCGCAGTCACCAACTTTGGTGAATCCCACGGTCCAGCGATAGGCTGTGTGATTGATGGCTGCCCCCCCGGCATGGTCTTATCGGAAGCTGATATTCAGCCTGATCTGGATCGACGTCGTCCTGGCAAGAATCGGTTTGAGACGCAACGTGCCGAACTCGACCAAGTCGAAATCTTGAGCGGCGTGTATGAGGGGAAGACCACGGGCACGCCGATTTGCCTGCTGATTCGCAATACCGATCAGCGATCTAAAGATTATTCCGAGATTACCCAGAGCTTCAGACCTGGCCACGCCGACTACACCTATTTGCACAAATACGGCTTGCGCGATCCACGCGGTGGTGGTCGTTCATCGGCGCGTTTAACAGCGCCCATGGTGGCCGCCGGTGCTGTTGCCAAGAAATGGTTGGCTGAAAAGCACGGCACGCGCTTCATGGCGTGCATGACCCAAATTGGCGAACTGCCCATTGGTTTTGAGAGCTGGGACCATGTTCCGAACAACCCATTTTTTGCACCTGTGGCGGATGTGACAGCCTTTGAGACCTATATGGATGCCCTGCGCAAGTCGCACGACTCTTGTGGCGCTCGCATTCGTGTGGTGGCGACCAACATGCCTGTGGGGCTAGGCCAGCCCCTGTTCGACAAGCTGGACGCAGATATCGCATTTGCCATGATGGGAATCAATGCGGTCAAAGGGGTGGAGATTGGTGCTGGATTTGACAGTGTTGCCCAGCGGGGGACTCAGCATGGTGACTCTTTGTCTCCTCAAGGCTTTAAATCCAATAATGCGGGCGGCGTCTTGGGTGGCATCAGCACGGGGCAGGATTTGGAGATTTCGATCGCCATCAAGCCCACCAGTTCGATCCTGAGTCCGCGCGAAAGCATTGACGTGAACGGCAACCCGACCGAGGTGGTGACCAAGGGCCGTCACGATCCTTGCGTAGGCATTCGTGCAACCCCAATAGCCGAGGCCATGTTGGCCCTGGTCGTCATGGAGCACGCTCTGCAGCACCGCGCTCAATGTGGTGATGTGGTCGTTAACAGCCCAGCCATAGCTGCACGCGCGCCCTGATGGCCGGACCAGGTCCTAAGCTGGTTCCTTTTGCGGCGCTTTCGGCCAGCTATTTCGCGCATATCGGGTTCTTTAACCCGTATTTGCCACTGTGGCTGAAAGACCTGGGTTTTGGCCTGTTTGCGATCAGTGTGCTGACATCTGTACAGGCGGCAACCCGTCTGTTTGCACCGTACGTGTGGGGCATGATCAGTGACCACACGGGCGAACGCGTCAAGCTGCTGCGCTACAGCGCCACCGTGGCTTTTGTTGTCTCTTTGGCGTTGATGTTTCACCTAGCACCGTGGACGCTTGGGGTGGTGCTGTTTGTGATGTTCACGCACACCAGTTCCATGATGCCCATGAGCGAGGCGGCGATGGCGCATTTGGTGACAAGCCAAGGCGGCTTTGACGCCCGGCGCTACGGACGGGTGCGCCTGTGGGGATCGGTCGGGTTTTTAGTGACTGTTTTTGCTGCTGGAAGCTGGTTTGAGGTTTTTGGGATGGGGCACTTCCCCGCCTGGACTGCGTTCACCATGGGGGCCGTGCTGGTCAGCGTCTGGCGTTTGCCTGATGCCAAGGAAAGCGTACATCAACATGAGGCGGCAATCCCGGTTTGGCCAGTGCTCCGTCAGCCTGCCATTTATTGGTTTTTCATTTCGCTGTTCTTTCATGTGCTGGCGCACATCAGCGTCTATGTTTACCTGTCACTCTTTCTAGACGAACTGGGTTACAGCAAGACCTTGATCGGATTCATGTGGGCGGTGGGCGTGATCGTTGAAATTGCGTGGTTCTATACCCAAGGCAAATGGCTGCCAAAGTGGCCACTACCTACCTGGCTGGTGATTTGTGCGGGTGCCACGGTGGTACGCATGGCCATCACCGCTGGCGGTGCAGATGTCTTGCTGTTGCTGGTTTTTGCGCAACTTCTCCATGGATTGAGCTTTGCTGCCCATCACACGGTTTGCGTTTCAATTCTGTCTCTGAATTTCCCGGGACGTCTGCGAGGGAGGGGCCAAGCCTTGTTTACTGTGATTGGTTACGGTTTAACAGGGGTGTTGGGGGGCTTTGCTGGCGGCTGGATCAGCTCAAAACTTGGTCTTTCGGCTGTGTACTGGGCATCTTCAGCTATTGCTTTGATAGCAATGGCGACTGCCGTTAAGGCTCGCCGATTATTGTTAGTCCGTCCGCAGACGAGTTGACTCTTGCACCAAAGCCGCCAAGAGAGGGCGTGTTTCGGTCCCCGTCTGGATCAAATTTTGTTGGGATTCAGTCATCAAGCCCGATTGGATGCAGTGATGGATAAAGCTCAGCATGCTGTCATAGTAGCCAGCCGTGTTAAGCATGCCCACAGGCTTGTTGTGGTAGCCGAGTTGCCGCCAGGTCCAGATTTCAAAAAACTCTTCAAACGTGCCAATGCCACCTGGTAAAGCGACGAAGGCGTCTGCGCGGGTGGCCATCATCTCCTTGCGTTCATGCATGGTTTCAACCACATGCAACTCGGTGCAATCGGTATTGGCCATTTCCCGGTCAACCAGCACTTTGGGAATGATGCCAACAACACGGGCACCAGCCTCTAGTGCTGCTTTGGCCACCGTCCCCATCAGTCCACTGCGGCCACCGCCATAAACGAGTTGGCCGCCATGTTCGCCAATCCAATGCCCTGTGTCGATGGCGGCTTGGGTATAGGCGGGTTCATTGCCGGGGCGTGATGCACAGTAGACGCAAAGAGAAAATGCAGGAGTCATTTGAAAGCTTTTGACGGAGGCGCTGACACCACGCGGTTGATTTGTTGGTTCAGTTTGATCAGGGCAAGCTGCTGATCAATCTCGTACCTGCAAGTGCGTCATGCCAGAACTGGCGTAGTGGGTGAAAGCGACTGAGTATCGCCCAGATCGCGACCCATCCCAGCACGATGACAGTTGTTTCGATCGCGTTCAGACCGAATGGCTGAGCGGCAAGCAAAGGGGGTAAAAACCAAATCCAGCTCAGCACATATCGCGCCAAAGCCCGAAGTTGAGTGACGGGGCGGCCATGATCATCCACCAGGCGGATATGCCAGGTCTTCATGGCCAATGTTTGTCCTTTGGCACCAAACCAAGTGAAATAGATGCCAAACACGACAAACAAAAACGCTTGTAAGGCATGGCGGTTATCCATGGCGTTACGGGTTTGGCTGAGGGTTCCAAAAAGATAACCTGCAATGAAGACAACGCCAAACAGCAATATGCCTTCATACGCCCAGCAGGCCATGCGGCGTCCGATGCTGGGAGTTGTCAATCTGGTCAGGCTCGCCGACAGTTCAGCTTGCGTGCTCAAGGCTACTTAGACGCCTCGGGCGTGGCGGCATGCGGAATGGGGAGCAGGGTGTGCTGGTCAACTTGATGCAAGCCGGCTGCAATTTTGGGCGTATGGGTGTTCGCTGCAGGTGCAATCAGCCCAATTGATGTCAGTTTTGGGGCAGATGCTGCGGGCTGTGGTGAGGTCACGGCCAGTTTCTTTGTCGGAACTGGTTTGACTGCAGTCGCTGCGCCCGTGGGCTTGCCTGGTGCTGTCGCGGCCAGATGCTGACGCTGTTCGGGCGGCAATGCCTGATAAGCCTCCCATTTTTCGAGCCGCTTATCGGAAGGAAGTTCACGTGCGCCAGCAAAGTTCAGTCTGGCTTGGATGCGTTCCTGGGGACTAAGGGCTGCCCACTCCTTCATGCGGCTGTGCATGCGCGCCTGTTCTTGGGCGGGTAAATTGGCAAAATTTTGAGAAATGGCCAACCACTTCCGCTTTGGGGACTCGTCTATGCCTGCCCAACTGGCGGCAAGAGGTGCCAAGGCTTGTTGCTGGCTGGGCGTGAGTTCACTCCAGTCAGGTTTGGAGGGTGCTTTGACCGAGGGAATGGTCGGCGTGACGCGTTTCTTGTTCACAACCGGTGCAGCAACTTTCGGTTCGATGGCATTTGCCCCAGCGGGGGCAAGTTGTTCCTGCGCATGGACTGACGCTGTGCCGCCAAGCAAAGCGCAGCCAGCGAAGAAAAGCGCCCCAAGTACATGACGTGGGGCGTTTGTATAAGAAATAGTCTTTGCCAAGTAGAGTGCCATCAGATCAAAGGAAATCGCAAACGTCGGTGAGTCATTAAGGGGCGACGTCTTGTGTGACTTTCAGGAAATGCGCAAATCCAGGGTCTACATACGCCGATGGGGGAAGATCGTCCGTCAAAAGGGCTGAATCTACTTCAGCCAATTCATTGGTGCGATCATCGTTCAGCATATTGTTAACGGCAACCAAGCCAATCAGCAGTGCAAGAATGGGCAAAAACGACGCCAAGCGGTTGAATAAGCTGAATTTTTCATCGCTTGAGCCACCGCCCAAGCCAAACACAGCAGCGCCACCAGACATCTGGATCGACGGTGCCGTCGTCAATTGGCTTTGCAATTGTGGTTTTTTGCGTTGAGCCAAAGCCTGCATGCGGGCCACACGCAAACGCTCGGAAATGTCATGTGGGACATCGTCTGCACCATGGGCGAGACGCGCCACAACCTTGCTGGCAAACTGAGCTTGCAGCATGGTGGATCTGTTTTCTGCCTGTGTTGTCATAGTCGAATTCCCTTTAATTTCAGCGCCTTGCTCAAGGCCAGGACCGCTCTGGAGCAGTGCGTCTTGACACTGCCTTCCGAGCAGCCCATGGCTGCCGCTGTTTCCGCAACATCCATCTCCTCCCAGTAACGCATGAGGAAGGCTTCCCGTTGACGTCCTGGTAATTCCTGGATTTCTGCTTCAATCAAATGCAAGGTTTGTGCCCGGCTCGTTGAATCTTCAGCGCTTTCTGTACGTTGAGAGTCGTCAGTGGACTCTAAAGTTTCCAGAATATTGAAATCACCGTCTTCAGAGCTGGATTCGAAGTCTGACATGTTCGAAAAAAGCGCATTTCGCGTCTTCTGTCGCCTGAACCAGTCCAAGGTCGTGTTGGACAAGATGCGCTGAAACAACATCGGAAGCTCTTCGATGGGCTTATCCCCATAGTGCTCGGCCAGTTTGATCATGCTGTCTTGCACGATGTCCAGCGCGGCATCCTCGTTTCGAACATGGTAAACGCTGCGCTTGAACGCTCGTTTTTCGACGCTCTTGAGAAAATCGGATAGTTCTTGTTCAGTCGCCAAAACCAGCTGCTCGGAGTAGACGTTAAGGGTGAGTTGTCTCGTTTTTGCCCCGAATTGGGCCGAATTTCGGCTTTCTGGGCGCGCAATTATGGCACTCGACCTGGCAAGCTATGTCTTTTCGTTTGCTGCAGTGCGATAATCTGCAACTCAGTCAAAAAGGCAAACGGGTCCTGGTCCGGCGGCGAAATAACTTGCTGCTCATGGCTTTGGCTCTAAGTTCCGGCGCGACTCCACAAGAGTTCGCAAAGGAGCACCCAAGGTTTTTCGTCAGAGAAATTCTCGAAAGGTTGATCATGGAAATCTCTAAAGCCGAAATCGCTTCGGCCGCCGCAGCCACTGCTGCAGGCAACACTCAAGAACTCCGCGGTGCGGAAATCCTCGTCAAAGCCTTACAGGCCGAAGGCGTCAAATACATCTGGGGCTATCCCGGTGGCTCTGTATTGCACATTTACGATGCGCTGTACAAGCAAGACACCATGTTGCACGTGCTGGTACGCCATGAGCAGGCGGCTGTTCACGCGGCAGACGGCTATGCCCGTGCCACGGGTGATGTCGGCGTTGCGCTGGTCACGTCCGGCCCTGGTGTCACCAATGCGGTCACCGGTATTGCCACCGCTTACATGGACAGCATCCCCTTGGTGGTGATCACAGGCCAAGTGCCGACAGCCGCCATTGGGCAAGATGCCTTCCAGGAATGCGACACGGTCGGCATTACTCGCCCGGTGGTCAAGCACAACTTCCTGGTCAAGGATGTGCGCGATCTGGCCATGGTGATGAAAAAGGCTTTCCACATTGCACGCAGTGGCCGACCCGGCCCCGTGGTGGTGGACATCCCCAAGGATGTGTCTTTCAACAAGACGCCTTACACCGGCTACCCCGAGAGCGTTGAAATGCGCTCGTACAACCCCGTGCGCAAGGGCCATGGCGGGCAGATCCGCAAGGCCTTGCAACTGTTGCTGGCGGCCAAGCGCCCCTACATCTACACCGGTGGCGGCGTGCTCCTGTCGAATGCGACCGCAGAGCTGCGCACCTTGGTGGACATGCTGGGCTACCCCGTCACCAACACCTTGATGGGTTTGGGTGCGTATCCCGCGAGCGACCGCAAATTTGTGGGCATGTTGGGCATGCACGGCACGGTGGAAGCCAACAACACCATGCAAAACTGCGATGTGTTGCTGGCCGTCGGTGCGCGTTTTGACGACCGCGTGATCGGCAACCCCAAGCATTTTGCGCAAAACGAACGCAAGATCATCCATATCGACATTGATCCGTCGAGCATCTCCAAACGCGTCCGTGTGGACGTGCCTATCGTCGGTGATGTGAAGGAAGTGCTGACCGAATTGATCGCCATGATCAAGGAGTCCAACATCAAGCCGGATGCCCATGCCTTGGGCGCCTGGTGGGAGACCATTGACGGTTGGCGCAAAGGCGATTGCCTTGCCTATGACCGCAACAACAAGGACGTGATCAAGCCCCAGTACGTGGTCGAGACGCTTTGGAACATGACCAAAGACACCGACACTTACATCACATCAGATGTGGGCCAACACCAGATGTGGGCGGCGCAGTACTACCGCTTTGATGAGCCACGCCGCTGGATTAACTCCGGTGGTTTGGGCACCATGGGCGTGGGCATTCCATATGCCATGGGCATCAAGTTGGCCAAGCCAGAGAGTGAAGTCTTCTGTATTACCGGGGAAGGCTCGGTACAGATGTGCATTCAGGAGCTGTCCACTTGTTTGCAGTACAACACGCCAATCAAAGTGATTTCGCTGAACAACCGATACCTCGGTATGGTGCGTCAGTGGCAAGAGATTGAATACTCCGGACGCTACAGCCACAGCTACATGGACGCGCTCCCCAACTTTGTGAAGCTGGCTGAATCTTATGGTCACGTGGGCATGCTGATTGAACGTCCAGAAGACGTTGAAGGCGCACTCCGCGAAGCCCGTAAGCTCAAGGACCGCACGGTGTTCATGGACTTCCGTACAGATCCTACCGAAAACGTGTTCCCCATGGTGCGCGCTGGTAAGGGCATCACGGAAATGATCCTGGGTGCGGAAGATTTGTAGTGTGATTAAGCTGTTCTGGCATGTCCAGTATGGCTTTATTGCTATTCTTTTTTAACTAATTTGACGAATCTATTGGCCACCAAATCTGCTGCTTACCGGCAGCAGAGGAGGGTGCTGAAAGTGCAAGCTTTCACATTGCCGAAAAGAGGAATCTTCATATCATGAAACACATCATTGCTGTTCTGCTCGAAAATGAGCCCGGTGCCCTGTCCCGTGTGGTGGGTCTGTTTTCTGCCCGTGGTTACAACATCGAATCCCTGACGGTGGCCCCCACTGAAGACCCTAGCCTCTCGCGCATGACCATCCAGACCACTGGTTCGGATGATGTCATTGAGCAAATCACCAAGCATCTGAATCGCCTGATCGAGGTGGTCAAGGTGGTAGACCTGACCGAAGGTGCCTACACCGAGCGCGAGCTCATGATGGTGAAGGTGCGGGCGGTAGGCAAAGAGCGCGAAGAAATGAAGCGCATGGTGGATATCTTCCGTGGCCGCATCATCGACGTGACCGACAAGAGCTACACCATTGAGCTGACGGGCGACCAAGGCAAGAACGATGCCTTCCTGGAAGCCATTGAGCGCAGCGCCATCCTAGAAACCGTGCGTACTGGTGCCAGCGGCATCGGGCGTGGCGAACGTATCCTGCGTGTCTGAAAACGCAGTTCCTTTTTCATCCAACCCAACTGTTTTCATACGGAGATACCATGAAAGTTTTTTACGATAAAGACTGTGATCTGAGCCTGATCAAGGGCAAGACTGTTGCCATCATTGGTTACGGTAGCCAAGGCCATGCACACGCACAAAACCTGAACGACAGCGGCGTTAAAGTGGTCGTGGGTTTGCGCAAAGGTGGCGCTTCTTGGGACAAAGTGGCCAAGGCTGGCTTGAAAGTTGCAGAAGTTAACGAAGCAGTTGCTTCCGCTGACGTGGTCATGATTTTGTTGCCTGACGAAAACATTGCCGGCGTGTACCAAGAAATTGAGTCGCACCTGAAGCAAGGCGCGTCTTTGGCATTTGCCCACGGCTTTAACGTGCACTACAACCAAGTCGTGCCACGTGCTGACCTGGACGTATGGATGGTGGCACCTAAGGCCCCAGGCCACACCGTGCGTAACACCTACACCCAAGGTGGCGGCGTGCCTCACCTCGTGGCTGTGCATCAAGACAAGTCTGGCAAAGCCCGTGACCTGGCGCTCTCTTACGCGATGGCCAATGGCGGCGGCAAGGCTGGCATCATTGAAACCAACTTCAAAGAAGAAACCGAGACCGACCTGTTCGGCGAACAAGCCGTTCTGTGCGGTGGCGCCGTTGAACTCGTGAAAATGGGTTACGAAACTCTGGTCGAAGCCGGCTACGCACCCGAAATGGCTTACTTTGAATGCCTGCACGAACTGAAGCTGATCGTTGATCTGATCTATGAAGGCGGTATCGCCAACATGAACTACTCGATCTCCAACAATGCTGAGTACGGCGAATACGTGACGGGCCCTGAAGTGATCAATGCCCAGTCCCGCGAAGCCATGCGCGCAGCGTTGAAGCGCATTCAGACGGGCGAATACGCCAAGATGTTCATCTTGGAAGGTCGCACAGGTTAC
>ERZ724517.18-NODE-18-length-92856-cov-7.291204_pt1 | contig 92856 bp, 81 predicted proteins | sample MGYA00376050_ERZ724517 | MGnify/ENA primary metagenome ERZ724517 (study PRJEB28724, sample SAMN07190886) | activated sludge metagenome | isolation source: activated sludge of sewage treatment plant in Hong Hong | place: USA: Christiansburg, Virginia | collected... | reverse complement strand
TAGGAATAATTAAGCCTACTTTATGCCATAAAAGTCAAATTGAGAATTGCTGTTATTTTGGCACACAGTTTGACAGCCATATTTTAGCAAATCCTCAAGAACTTAGTGCAAAAAGTCCCGTATTACTTTGGATTGGCTACCCTGCTGCTTTATTAGACTTACCGTTGTCGATGGTGGCCGACACCCTCGTTTTGCCCTATATGATGCAAGGCACAAAGCCACAAATGCCAAAATAAAGCGTTAATAAGCGGTATCTTAAAAAATTATGCTTGTATTAACAGAATGAGTTATTACAATTGCGTTTTATTTTTAAGACGATAAAACGCGTGTCCTTAGATTACCCGATTTTATTTTGTGATGATGATGTGCTTGTGGTCGGCAAACCTGCAGGGCTGCTAACGGTACGCGGTAAAGGCGCAGAAAAACAAGATTGCCTTCATGCTCGCCTCCAGGCTCAATTTGATGACGTGCGTATTATCCATAGACTCGACCAAGATACCTCAGGCGTTTTGGTTTTTGCGCGTAATTTAAGTAGCCAACAACACATTAATAAACAATTTGAACTACGCCAAGTCAACAAACACTATATTGCCTTAGTTTATGGTCACATTGCCCAAATGCAGGGAGAAATCGACGCTCCCTTACGTTATGACCCTACACAGCCGCCCTTACATATTGTTGATTACGAAACAGGCCAACACGCCCTAACCCAATGGCAAGTATTAAGTCGTCACTCTAAAAGCACTCGTGTTTTATTAAAGCCCATTACAGGCCGCTCGCATCAATTACGCGTGCATATGCAAACCTTAGGTCATCCCATTTTGGGTGACACCCTATATGCACCCCCTGAAGCTATTTTATTAAGTCCGCGTTTGTGTTTACACGCAGAAACACTAGAATTTACCCATCCCTTGCATTTAGAGCCGTTACGTTTTTCGTGGCCTGCTCCTTTTTAGTTAGAGACGTTATGAGTATATCTACCCCTGCTATTGGTCAACGTTGGTTATCTGATGCCGAAACAGAATTAGGCTTAGGGATGGTTGTGGAAGTTAACGCACGTACCGTGACTATTCTATTTCCTAAAAGTGAAGAAACACGGGTTTATGCCCAACAAAATGCGCCCTTATCTAGAATTCGTTTTAACGCGGGTGACACCGTTAAAGACACTAACAACAAAATGTGGCTTGTAACTAGCGTACAAGAACGCCAATTTGTGTTGCGTTATGAGGTTCAAGATGAGGCAGGTAATAGCACCAGTTTTGCCGAAACACGGCTCTCGCCCGACATTCAATTGGCTAAACCGTGTGAGCGTTTATTAGCGTGTCAGTTAGATAATAACGCATGGTACGAATTACGCGTCACCGCCTTACGCGCCCGTGAAATGATTGCTAAAAGCCCCGTTGCAGGTTTAGTAGGGCCTCGTGTGGGTTTGATTCCGCATCAATTTTATATAGCACACGAAGTTGGCCAACGTATTGCGCCACGCGTGTTATTAGCCGACGAAGTAGGTTTAGGTAAAACCATCGAAGCGGGTTTAATTATTCATCAGCAATTATTAACAGGCCGCGCACAGCGAGTTTTAGTCTTAGTTCCTGACAGCCTACAGTATCAATGGCTCGTCGAAATGCGTCGCCGTTTTAATATTAATTTTTCACTGTTTGATTTAACGCGCACTGCCGCGATTCGTGAAGCCGACGAAGAACAAAACCCCTTTGCCACCGAACAATATATTTTAGCCAGCATCGACCTGTTGCTTGACCATCCGCACCTAAAAGAAGCGGCATTAGAGGCTAAATGGGATTTATTAGTGGTTGACGAAGCGCATCACTTAGAATGGGACGAAGAAAAACCCAGTGAAGCCTATCAACTGGTAGAAGCCTTAGCCAATCAAACCGCAGGGGTATTATTACTTACCGCCACCCCCGAACAACTCGGTGTAGCGAGTCATTTTGCCCGTTTAAAACTATTAGACCCCAAGCGTTTTAGCAGCTTAAATAACTTTTTGGATGAAGAAGAAGGTTATTTACCCATTGCTCAAGCAGCACGCCATTTAGTGCGTGGCAAAGTCAATGACGACACCCGCAGCGTATTACAAGGCTATTTGGGTGATGACCTTGATTTAAGCAGCACCAAAGGACGCGAAAAAGCCGTTGCCGCTTTATTAGACCGTCATGGAACAGGTCGCGTTTTGTTTAGAAACACCCGTGAAGCCATTAAAGGTTTTCCAATACGCGAATGTATTCCTGTGCCATTAACACCACCTGCCGATTGGCCGATGTCGGGTGTGGTGCGTAATCAGCTTTGGCCAGAAATTCAATCGGACGACGACGGCTGGTTAGTCACTGACCCACGCGTTCCGTGGTTGATTCAATTTCTTAAAAAGCTCAAGCAACAAAAAGTGTTGTTAATTTGCCGTACCGCCGATGTTGCTATGGCTTTAGAGTTACGTTTACGTCTTAATGAAGGCATACGCACCGCACTGTTTCATGAAGAAATGACTTTATTAGAACGTGACCGTGCTGCCGCTTATTTTGCCGAACCCGATTACGGCGCACAAATTTTATTATGCTCTGAAATTGGCTCCGAAGGCCGTAACTTTCAGTTTGCTCATCATTTGGTTATTTTTGACTTGCCTGCTAACCCCGATGTGTTAGAGCAACGTATTGGCCGTTTAGACCGTATTGGTCAAACCGAAACGATTAAAGTCCATGTGCCATATATGGTTGGCACCGCCCAAGAACGTTTGTTTAACTGGCATCATTTAGCATTAAACGCCATTGCAGCTATTTCGCCTACCGCGCAAACCGTGCATCAATACCATCAACAAAGCCTTAAACAATGTTTGCAAGCGCCTACCGAACATCATGATTTATTTGATGCCCTAATGAACGAAGCTCAACAAGACCGCGCTAATTTAGAAGCCGAATTGCAAAGTGGCCGCGATTATTTGTTAGAGCTTAATTCGTGCAGAATGGATAAAGCCATTGACTTAATTACCGCTGTTGCCGACCAAGATGATGATTTAATTTTGGGTGATTTTATGGAGCGTGCGTGGTCGGCCTTTGGGCTTGACCATGAAGAACAAGGTGATGGTAGCCATATTATTAAAACAGGCGAACACATGGCGGTTGACTCTTTTCCGAGTTTAGATGCTGATGGCATGACGGTTTGTTTTGACCGTAATCAAGCACTAAGCCGTGAAGATATTCATTTTATTACATGGGAACACCCCATGTCGTTAGGCGTACTTGATTTAATGACCCGTAATGCCTTTGGTAATGCTAACGTAGCTTTAATTCGCAACAAAGGTATTAAAGCAGGTACGTTATTGGTCGAAGCATGGTTTAGAGTCGAAGTGATTGCACCAAAGCAATTAAACTTAAACAGTGCCTTGCCACAGCTTACTGTGCGGGTGTTATTAGATGGCGAAGGCCGTGATTTAAGCAGCCGTATTACCCACGAAATGCTTAATAAGCAAGTGCAACCCCTCGAAAAAATGACCGCGCGTCAAGTGGTTAAAATGCAAACCGAGATTATTGCTAACTTGTATCAAAAGGTCGAAATCACCGCAAAAGCAGCCTTGCCCGATTTGCAAGCTCAGGCACAAGCTCAACTCACAGAATCATTAAGTACCGAAATTAGCCGTTTAAAAGCCTTACAAATGGTTAATGCTAGTATTAGAGATGATGAAATTGAGCAGCTAGAGCAACAATTAGCCCAAAGCCTTAACTACCTAAGCCATATTCATTTGGTAAGTGATGCGTTGCGGATTATTATTGCAGGTTGATGAAATTATCCCTTCGACTCCGCTCAGGGAACGCTTCTGCGTTGGTTGAGCGGAGTCGAAACCAGAGCCATGTTGAAACCCCAAAATAACAACAAAAGAGTCCACCAACGATGGTTGATTTAAAATTTTTACGTGCCTACTCGCCCACCTTACAACAAGAAGTACAACTCTTAATTGCACAAGGAAAACTAGGCACATACCTTAATACACGCTATCCACAAGCTACACATACGGTTCAAACCGATAAAGCCTTATATCAATTTACCAATCAACTTAAACAAGACTTTTTAAAAAATGCGCCTGCGATTGACAAAGTATGTTACGACAGCAAACTAGACGTAATTCATCATGCTTTAGGCTTACATACGGCGGTATCTAGGGTACAGGGCAGCAAACTCAAAGCCAAAAAAGAAATCCGTATTGCCTCGTTATTTAAAGAAGCTGCACCCGAATTTTTGACCATGATTGTGGCGCACGAAATAGCACATCTAAAAGAGCCACAACATAACAAAGCGTTTTATCAACTCTGCCAACATATTGAACCTAATTATCATCAATTAGAATTTGATTTACGTTTGTGGCTAACCTTTAAAGAGTTTAATACCCATTATTAAGTTGCTGGTGCAATCTTAAACCACTGCCCTGCGCTTTGAACCGCATAGCATGACTCACCGTCTAGCTCACGTATTTCTGCCCACTCTACCAATTGATAAAATACATTACGATGTACCAGTGCATCTAAATTATCACGTACTCTAATATAAGGGCGTGGCTCACCCTGCTCGTCATAATTTACCCATAACGAATGTTTATCATCAACAATCACCACATCTTCAGTGAGGGTAGTAAAACGTAAAAACTCCACGCCCTCATCGACTACTTTGCTCACTAAAGTGGCAATAAAAGGCGCATCATCAACCACAATACGCACCTTTTCTACAGGCGTAATCAGGTAAAAACAACCATCGTCATCGTGGCGCAAAATGCTACTAAACAACTTAACTAAAGCCGCGCGACCAATCGGTGTTCCCATATACATCCATTGACCATTGGCTTTAATTTGCATATCAATATCACCACAAAAATCAGGGTTCCATTTATGCACAGGCGGCAAACCTTTGGGCATATTGCCGTGTTCGTCTTTAAGCAAACGCATAATGGCCATAGGGTCAGATTTTATTTGTGAATGTTTAGTCATGATAATTCCTATTTATTGTCCTACAAAATATCGTATAAAAAGTAGCAAGTACCGCAAAATAGCCTCTTAGTAAAAAGCCCAAGCTTATTTATGTCGTCTTTTAGCAAAAAAAGTCATAAATAATAACTTTCGTCCAACAATATGTCATAAATAGTTGGTGTTTGTGTAGTGTGCTTTTATACTACCGCACCTAAAATTTTAGACAATCTTAGGACTTACGCTGTTATCGCTTATTTACTCACATTTCAATCGTTTTAACGATTTTATGTTCACAAAACGCGCTAATTTCGGTGAAATGCGTAAGTCCTGTATCTTAGGACTTAAATCAGTCCTATTTTTGTGGGTTGAGCCTAATTCTTCCCCCCAGCTTATGCGAGGAGATTTACCGTGGAAAGAGAAGCAATGGAGTTTGATGTCGTCATCGTTGGTGGCGGCCCTGCTGGTTTATCGGCAGCGATTCGTTTACGTCAATTAAGCATTGAATCTGGCCACGAGATTTCTGTTTGTCTCGTCGAAAAAGGCTCAGAATTTGGCGCACATATTTTATCGGGCGCGGTACTTGAAGCACGTGCTTTAACCGAATTATTTCCTAATTGGAAAGAAGAAGGCGCACCACTACACACACCAGTCACCAAAGACGAAGTTCATTTATTATTTAGCGAAACCCGTAGCAAATTAATGCCAGATTGGGCTGTGCCTAAAGCAATGCATAACGAAGGCAACTATATTGTAAGCCTTGGCAACGTGGTACGTTGGTTAGCCGAAAAAGCCGAAGCCCTTGAAGTTAACCTCTTTCCTGCTTTTGCCGCCTCCGAAATTTTGTATCACGAAGATGGCAGTGTTAAAGGTATTGCCACAGGTGATATGGGCATTGGCAAAAATGGCGAGAAAAAAGCGTCATTTACCGCAGGTTATGAATTACACGCCAAATACACCTTATTTGCCGAAGGCTGTCGTGGTCACTTAGGCAAGCAATTAATTAGCAAATTTGAGCTAGACAAAGATTGCGACCCACAACATTATGGCATTGGCATTAAAGAACTGTGGGAAATTGACCCAGCCAAGCATAAAGCAGGCTTAGTAATACATGGTTCGGGCTGGCCATTAAGCGAGTCTGGCAGTGCAGGCGGTTGGTTTTTATATCACTCCGAAAACAACCAAGTCACTTTAGGTTTGATTACCGACCTTGCTTATAGCAACCCTTATTTGTCCCCATTTGATGAAATGCAGCGTTGGAAACACCATCCTGTTATTAAGCAATATTTAGAAGGCGCAAAACGTGTTTCTTACGGCGCACGTGCCATTATTAAAGGCGGTTTAAATTCCTTACCTAAGCTAACCTTTGCGGGCGGCTGTTTAATTGGTGATGATGCTGGCTTTTTGAACTTTGCCAAAATCAAAGGCTCTCATACCGCCATGAAATCGGGTATGTTATGTGCCGAAGCGGTGTTTGAAAGCTTAAAAGTAGGCAGCGAAGGCCGAGATGAAGTGACCGCTTACACCACAAAATTTGAAAGCTCTTGGTTGTACGAAGAGTTACATCGCTACCGTAACTTTGGCCCTGCCATGCACCGTATGGGCTTTTTGATGGGCGCGGCGTTTAACTTTATTGACCAAAACATTTTACCTAATGGTTTTCCTATTACCATTCATGACAACAAACCCGATTACGACTGCTTAGAACGTAAAGATTTAGCGCGTAAATTGGAATATCCAAAGCCTGATGGCAAAATCAGCTTTGATAAATTGTCATCGGTATTTATTTCGGGAACCAATCACGAAGAAGACCAACCTGTACATTTACAACTCAAAGATCCTAGCATTCCGATGTCTAAAAATTTGCCGTTGTATGATGAACCTGCACGTTTATACTGCCCCGCAGGTGTGTATGAAGTGGTTGAATTAGCTGGCGAGTCTAAATTGCAAATTAACGCGCAAAACTGTGTACATTGCAAAACCTGTGACATTAAAGACCCATCACAAAACATTAACTGGGTCACTCCAGAAGGCGGCGGCGGCCCTACCTATCCTAATATGTAATGTTGCCGTGTAAAATAAAGGCCGCAATAGCGGCCTTTATCTTGTGATATTTTAAAACACTAAGCAGGTGTTGCCGCCTCATCCTCTAAACTTTCTACATGTAGTACAATATTGCCATCTTCCACGGTAATGTGTACATGACCACCTCGATTAGCCAATTCACCAAACAAGATTTTTTCAGCTAATGGCTTTTTAAGGCTTTCTTGAATCACACGCGCCATTGGTCTTGCACCCATCTGTTTGTCATAACCTTTTTCGGCTAACCACGTCCGTGCTAACTCATCAACATCAATTACCACATGTTTATCATCAAGTTGCGCTTGTAATTCCACCAAAAATTTATCCACCACGCCTGCAATAATCACAGGGTCTAGGGCTTTAAATTGAATAATGGCATCTAAACGATTGCGAAACTCTGGCGTAAACATTTTTTTCATGACTTCCATTGCGTCAGTACTATGGTCTTGCTGTGTAAAACCAATACTGGCACGACTCACCGCCTCTGCTCCTGCATTAGTTGTTAACACCAAAACCACATGCCTAAAGTCGGCTTTACGGCCGTTATTGTCGGTTAATGTGCCATGATCCATCACTTGTAATAACAAGTTAAAGACTTCTGGATGTGCTTTTTCTATTTCATCAAGCAACAACACACAATGCGGATGTTTAGAAATAGCGTCGGTTAACAAACCACCTTGGTCAAAACCCACATAACCCGGTGGCGCACCAATTAAACGAGATACCGTATGACGTTCCATGTATTCCGACATATCAAAGCGAATTAACTCAACCCCTAAAATTTTAGCTAATTGTTTAGTGACTTCGGTTTTACCCACGCCCGTTGGCCCAGCAAACAAAAAACTACCTACAGGTTTTTCGGGTGCTTTTAAACCTGCACGCGATAGTTTAATCGCCGAAGATAATGCCGTAATCGCATCATTTTGACCAAAAACCGTCATTTTAAGGTCACGCTCTAAATTGCGTAATGCTTCTTTATCGTTGGTAGATACCGACTTAGGCGGAATACGTGCAATTTTGGCTACTACTTCTTCAATCTCAGAAACACCAATTACGTCTTTGCGTTTATCAGCAGGTTGTAAGCGTTGTAACGCCCCTGCTTCATCAATTACATCAATGGCTTTATCAGGCAAAAAACGCTCGTTGATATAACGGTCAGCCAATTCTGAGGCAACCTCTAAGGCTTTTTCGGTGTAACGTACGCCATGATGCTCTTCAAAACGCGACTTTAAACCTTTAAGAATTTGATAGGTTTCGCTAACGGTTGGCTCTGGAACATCTATTTTTTGAAAGCGGCGTGACAAAGCACGATCTTTTTCAAAAATACCACGATACTCTTGATAGGTGGTAGAACCCATACAGCGCAAAGTACCATTAACTAATACAGGCTTAATTAAGTTAGAAGCATCCATCACGCCACCACTGGCTGCACCTGCACCAATAATAGTATGAATTTCATCAATAAACAAAATGGCTTCTTTTTGCTTAGCTAATTCGTTTAATACCGCTTTAAAGCGTTTTTCAAAATCGCCACGATATTTTGTACCTGCCAATAAAGAGCCTAAATCTAGGCTATACACCACCGCTTTAGCTAAAGGCTCAGGGGCTTTATTGCTCACAATTAACCATGCCAAACCTTCGGCAATGGCGGTTTTACCTACACCCGGTTCGCCCACTAATAAGGGATTATTTTTACGACGCCGACACAAAATTTGTGCGGCACGCTCGACTTCAATATCACGGCCAATTAATGGGTCAATTTTGCCTGCTTGCGCTAACTCGTTAAGATTACTGGCATACGCGGTCAATGCGCTTTTAGGCGTAACATCACCGTCTTCGTCAGTTTGTTGAGTAGGCTCAATAGCCCCTTCCTCTGCGCCTTCATCGCCTAACTTACTAATACCATGAGAAATAAAGTTAACAATATCTAGGCGGTTAATGTTTTGCTTTTTCAAGAAGTAAACCGATTGTGATTCTTGCTCCGAAAAAATAGCAACTAAAACATTCGCCCCTAAGACTTCTTTTTTGCCCGATGACTGCACATGAAACACAGCACGTTGTAATACACGTTGAAAACCAAGGGTTGGTTGAGTTTCGCGGTCGGTATCTTTAGTCAATAATTTGGGCGTGGTATCTTCAACAAACTGAGCTAATTCACGGCGTAAAGTGGCAAGATCGCCACCGCAGGCTTTAAGCACTTTAGCAGCAGATTCATTGTCGAGTAAGGCCAATAGAAGATGCTCAACCGTCATAAACTCATGACGTTTAGCTCGAGCATCACGGAATGCTACATTTAACGAAACTTCTAAATCGCGGCTTAACATGGCAACTCCTACTGTTTAAAGTAGCTAATCAGGTTTTTTTTCTACGCGACACAACAACGGATGTCCATTATGGCGTGAAAATTCTATCACTTGCTGAGCTTTAGTTTCGGCAATATCTTTAGGATATACGCCTGCAACAGCTTGTCCTTGATGATGAATCGTTAACATCACCTGTGTTGCTTGTTCAATACTTAATGCAAAAAACTGCTCTAATACTTCTACCACAAAATCCATCGGTGTATAGTCATCATTTAGTACAACAACCTGATAAAACGATGGTTCTTTAAGTTGTGGTTTAGCTGTTTCTAAAACAACACTGGTATCACCCGATTCTCTATCTTCATTTGACATTTGATTCAATATTAGTTGATTACTGGGAGTATTGCCCATCACAAGCAGCCTACAAAAATAACAGAAGCCTTATTTAAACATATTCACTTAACTAAGGTATGGGTTTGATTGGGTAAAATCTCAAGAAGATTTTCGTTTTTTACGACAAAGACTAGTAAAATGACGATAAATAGCTCAAAAGTCTTTCACAAAAATAAATTAAAAAATAACCTTGCATTCTCTTTAAACTCAACTACGCTTAAATTAATGGCAAACTAAGAGGAGAAACAAAATTACTAAGATGAGTTTTTTACAATTTGTTTGTTAGTCCGTTAGGGCAGTAATGCCCCTCTTGTCCGTCACGCAGACGAACCAACCCCGCTACAATTGCTTTGTTATGCGGGGTTTTCGTTTTTGGCGTTAAGTGTTTTTACCAAGTACACAACAAAGAGCGACCATTACGCGCCAAAACTTTAGCTTTAGCAATTTCGGCCTCCGAACGTACCAAGTTAGCTGTTGGCGTAGCTTGCCCATCATCCAAACGCTCTAATAACGCATCAATGCCTTCAACCGCTCTATAACCTGCCACATCGCCCAATACTTTTAAGGCTTCCATATTAATACTACTTACGTCTCGCTTTAAATTATTTAATAACATGACCATCACCGCAGGATGACACGAGTTACCTAGTAACTTTGCAACAGCAGGTACAATCATTGGGTCTGATTCGGCCTCTAACATATTCATTAAACGCTGCAAAGCCACATCGGGCAAATGCCCTGCAAAGGCATTTAAACCTTGCACCGCCGCCAATCTTACTTCCGCATCTGGCGCAGCCAAGGCTTTTGCTAGTTGCTCGGGGGTAGTCATGGCTTGTATATCTTTAATCGTCAAAATCGCGTCTGGCTCATCGGGGCGCGTGGGTAGTTTATAGGCTTCTTTACCTGCTAATTGGGCTTCAACCATACCATTAGCTTCTAAGGTTTTTTTGTAGGTTTCGGTGGCTTGCTCGGACTGTTGTTGTAAGTCGGCATTTTCTTGACGGCCACAGGCGGTTGTTAACATAGCCAAAATGACAAGAGAAAAAACTTTATTTTTATAGCGGTTATTCATTATGTCCTCTTATTTTTACAATGATAAAGAATATGTATTTGGCAAAATGCGTCTGTTTATGTCGCTTAACTGTTTGCTTCTGTGCCAAAAAAACGTACTCTAGCTTTAATTTCTTTTACCTAACTATATTGCCCCAAAACAATGAGTAAAATCAAAACTTCTTATACCTGTAATGCCTGCGGTAGTAGCTTTTTTAAATGGGCAGGTCAATGCAGCGAATGCCACGCATGGAATAGCATTCACGAAGTCAAAGCCGATAGCTCGCTTGCGCCACGTCAACGTGGTAATTATTCAGGACAAGTGAGCCAAGTGACCATTCTTGACCAAGTGAGTATTAACACCGTTGACCGCACTTTAACAGGTTTATCGGAGCTTGACCGTGTACTTGGAGGCGGTTTAGTGGCTGGTTCGGTGGTATTAATTGGTGGCGACCCTGGTATTGGCAAATCGACTATTCTTTTGCAAACATTAACCCATTTGGCGCAAAACCATAATGCTTTATATATCACGGGCGAAGAATCGTTATCGCAAGTGGCAATGCGCGGCAAACGCCTCGAATTACCATGCGATAAAGTTAAAATCATGGCCGAAACCTGTGTCGAAAATATTTTGGCGACCTTACGTGCCGAAAAGCCTATGGTTGCGGTGATTGACTCGATTCAAACGCTTTATACCGAAGCCTTGCAATCTGCACCTGGTGGCGTGTCGCAAGTGCGTGAGTCGGCTGCCCTATTAACACGTTATGCCAAACAAAGCGGTACGGCATTGTTTTTGGTGGGTCATGTGACCAAAGAAGGCTCATTAGCGGGCCCTCGCGTATTAGAACACATGGTTGACTGTGTATTGTATTTTGAGGGAGAGTCCGACTCACGTTTTAGAATGATTCGTGCCGTCAAAAATCGTTTTGGCGCAGTAAACGAGCTGGGCGTGTTTGCCATGACCGATAAAGGCTTACGCGAAGTGGCTAATCCATCGGCGATTTTTTTATCACGCTACGAAGAACCAATTGCAGGCTCTATTGTGATGATTAGCCGTGAAGGCACACGGCCTTTGTTAGTCGAAGTACAAGCCTTAGTCGATGACTCTTTTGCTAATCCGCGGCGTGTGGCGATTGGTTTAGACCAAAATCGCTTGGCCATGTTATTGGCCATTTTGCATCGACATGGTGGCGTGCATACCATGGGTCAAGATGTTTTTGTAAACGTGGTAGGTGGCGTAAAAGTGTTGGAGACTGGCTCAGATTTGGCGGTATTGTTGGCAGTAACCTCTAGTTTGCGTGGCCAAGCCTTGCCTGCCGATTTAGCCGTTTTTGGTGAAGTGGGTTTGTCGGGTGAGATTCGACCTGTGCCTAATGGCCAAGAACGCTTACGCGAAGCCGCCAAACATGGCTTTAAACGCGCTATTGTGCCTAAAGGAAATGTACCGCGCCAAGAAATTGAAGGCATGGAAGTTGTGGGTGTTGGGCGACTGCATGAAGCATTAGCCGCAGTTTAAAAAATTAAGGGGTTGTTGACCCTGCCCCTTAGCCGTAAAATAGCCCCTCTTTCACTCCCCCTGCGCACACTCAATCATGAATAATCTTAATCCGCACCAACAAGAAGCGGCCAAATATATTGATGGCCCTTTATTAGTATTAGCAGGTGCAGGCTCAGGCAAAACCTCGGTTATCACCCGTAAAATTGCGTATTTAATTCAAGAATGTGGCATTAAAGCCCATAAAATTTACGCAGTTACCTTTACCAACAAAGCCGCCAAAGAAATGAAAGAGCGCGTAGGTAAATTAGTGCAAGGGCAAGAAGCCAAAGGCTTAACAGTGTCAACCTTTCACACCTTGGGTTTAACGATGATTCGTCAAGAATTAGCCGCCTGTGGTTTAAAAGCTAATTTTTCGATATTAGATTCAGACGACTGCCAACGTTTATTAAGCGATTTATTACACCGCGAAAACAGCCCACAAAGTGACCAAAAACAAGTTTTAAAATACATTAGCAAAAAAATATCTGACTGGAAGAACGATTTAATTCAGCCCGTTCAAGCCGTGAGTTTGGCACAAACTAAAGATGACTTAATCGCTGCACAAGTTTACGAGGGCTACCAACGTCACTTACGTGCCTATAATGCCGTTGATTTTGATGATCTAATTGCTTTGCCCACACGCTTATTACAAGAAAACCAAGCTATCCGTGAAAAATGGCAAAACAAAGTCCAATATATGTTGGTGGACGAATACCAAGACACCAATACCGCCCAATATTTAATGGTAAAGCTATTGGTAGGTGTGCGTGGCCGAGTCACAGCGGTAGGCGATGACGACCAAAGTATTTATGCGTGGCGTGGTGCGCGTCCCGAAAACATGATTGAGCTAACTAAAGATTATCCGCATCTTAAAGTGGTTAAATTAGAGCAAAACTATCGCTCAATGGCGCGGATTTTACATGCTGCTAACGCGGTTATAGGTAATAACCCACACGTTTTTGAAAAGAAGCTTTGGAGTCAGCATGGATTAGGTGACATGATTAAAGTGGTTACCTGCCCCACCGACCGCGACGAAGCCATTTATGTAACCCATGATTTAATTAATCATCGCTTAATGAATCGCCGTACTTACAAAGATTACGCTATTTTGTATCGTGGTAACTTTCAGGCCAAAATATTAGAAACTCAACTCCGTGAATTACAAGTGCCGTATAAGTTATCGGGTGGTACATCATTTTACTCGCGCGCTGAAATTAAAGACGTAATGTGTTATTTGCGTTTAATTATTAATCCTGATGATGACAGTGCTTTTTTACGCATTATTAATACCCCTAAACGTGCCATTGGCCCTGTTACCCTCGAAAAACTCGCTGTTTATGCTCAAAGTCGTGATGTTTCTTTATTGTCCGCCTGTACCGAGTTGGGTTTAGCCTCACATTTAGGACAAAAAAAGGCAGTCGTTAGTTTGCATGAGTTTGCGACATGGCTCGAAGAACACACCAAGAAAATTTTAGAAAATACCGACCCTGTGCCGCGTATTCGTCAATTATTAAGTGATATTTCCTACGAAGATTATATTCGTGAAACCGCCCCTACACCCCAAGGCGCAGAAGCACGTATCGAAAACATTAACTTCTTGCTTAATTCGGTGCAAAATATGCTTAATAAAGCCGCCGATGAAGATGACAAAAACATTCAAACGGTGATTCGCAAATTAGTGCTGATTGATTTACTAGAACAACAAGCCGAAGCTGATGATAGCGACAAAGTTCAACTCATGACTTTACACGCTGCCAAAGGTTTAGAATTTCCACATGTGTATATGATTGGTTTAGAAGAAGATTTATTACCACATCGTAATAGCATTGAGGCCGATACTGTAGAAGAAGAAAGACGACTCATGTATGTAGGTATTACTCGTGCCAAACAAACACTCACTTTAACATTAGCCGAACGTCGTAAATCGGGTGCAGACTTTAGAGGCACGACACCAAGTCGTTTTTTGGAAGAACTACCTAATGACCAAATAGAATGGCTAGGTCGTAAAAGCACCAAAACGCCTCAAGAGAAAAAACGGATTGGTGGCGCACATTTAGCTAATTTAAGAGCCTTATTAGGTTCTTAAGATAATACTAATACACTCAAGCAGAGTTAAACACTAAAAGAGGCATTGTTATGACAGATGAAATGGTCACCAAATGGGGTATGCAATTAGGTATTCCTCTCGTTATTTTATTTTTGATGTTTATTATTTGGGATTTGGCCAAACAATCTAAAGCAGGACGCATTGGCACATTTGCCATGTTTTTGGCGTTATCTGTTGGGTTTATTGGTTATGTTATTAAAGTTATTTTGCAGTGGCAAATGGAAAAATAACCTTACTTTTAGAGTCTTTTGTTTGTTACAAAAGACTCACAACTAAAATGCTAATTTACGCAACAATACACACTTAAAACCCTAACAAAATAACACAAATCGAATTAACATATCGTTATTATTTTTTACTTTACTATTATTTTTTTAAACCTATAATTGCGTTACTAATCATAAGTTTTTATGATTTATTCCTAACCATCTTATTAGATATTAGCATGGATTGCCTAATTTATTTTGGAGTCCACATCATGGCTATTCAAGAAATCATCAATCAAAAAACAGGCGAACACGGCTATCAAGTGCGCGTTAAAGGTAAAACTAAATATTTTTCGATTAAAAAACATGGTGGCAAACGTGACACCCTAAAGCAAGCCAAACTGGCTGAGCAAGTGATTTTAAAAGAATTAGGCATTAAACATAGCGGAGAGCGCTCGCCACAAGAAGCTTTAGGTAAACGTAATACCTCGGGTGTGTTAGGCATACATATTCAATGGCGTACACACCGAAGTAGCGATAACGCTTATGCTTATCTTAGTGGAAGCTGGAAAGATAAAGACGGTAATCCTCGTATGTTTGGTTATTCTGTTGATAAAAACGGCCTTAAAAATGCCTTAAGAATGGCAATTGCCAAACGCAAGGCATCCAAATTACCCGTGCCAGATTTTGATGAAGCGTTGGCCATTTTAACTGAAAAACTACGCTGCTAATTTTAAAATAGCATCAGTGCCATAATCACCGCGTCTTCTTTGCCTTGTGCAGCAGGATAATAATTTTTGCGTAAGCCAATTTCATTAAAACCTGCCATTTGATACAAAGCCAAGGCGCGTTGGTTTGTGGCGCGTAATTCTAAAAAAATCGTATTTGCTTTTTTGGCGATGGCTTGTTGTTGAACATTGTCTAATAACACCCGTCCAATACCCTGTTTTTGCTGTGTTGGGTCAACAGCAATATTTAATAAATGCGCTTCGTCCACAATAAATTGCACCACAAAAAAACCCACGACTTGCTGATTTTTTTGGGCGACCCAACACAAATGACGCTCTAAGCTATCGCTAAACAATTTTGTTGTCCACGGCGCATACTGCACTTGCTGTTCTATAGCACAAACGGCGTTTATATCAGCCGTTGTCATGGCGCGTAATACTATTGATTGAGAGCTAACCATAAGGCTTTTTTCTGTAAAGGTTGTTGAAGTAAGGTGTTTAAACTGGCTTGTTTAATGACGGGTTTGGTGGTGCTATGTTGCAATAAATCTATTAGTTCATCTTCATAATCAGTCAGTACAATATAACCTTTGTCACTTAATGCTTGATTAGTAAAAAAAGACACTAAGGCTTCTTGGGCGGCTTTTTTATGGCGTGGAATGGCGTAATGATTAACCATTGGCCATGCAAACAACAACGGTGGCGCGTTTTCGGTTTGTGTGACACGTTGAATATTAGCCAATAAAGTCATTTCACTTGGGCTTAACAATTGTGAGCGTGGCACAATCAATTGCCATACACCACAGGCATACACCGCAAACCTAAAATGAATTGGCTGTGTGGAGTCACTATCTACAACACGAGATACAACAACAGGACTGGCAGCAACAACGCTAGATTCAGGTATTACTTTAGTAATTAAAGCAGCTCTTGCATTGGCAAACTCTTGAAACTCTTCGGCTTTTTGATAGTCAGGGTCATTTAAATAAACATCTAGCGGCGGTTCATCAAAAATCGGTGGCTCATCAAAAGTATGCGCTTGCTTCGTGGTGATTGGGGTATTTGTAACAACAGGCTTAGGAGTTTGCTTTAGGGCAACAGATGGCTCGGCTTCTATATGTACTTCATCTGACTGGTGCGCCACAAATTGTAGTGGCACACTTTGCGCACTTAATGGCACATCTGCCCTGACTGTCCATATAGGAATGCCTAAAGCCGCTAAATAGGCTTGGCGACTTCCCTCTACAGACATAACAGACAGATACTCCATGGTAGATACTCTTTAAATCGTGGCTTCTTGTGGATGCGCTCGACCCACATTAGCAAGCATTAAATTTAGGGCATCTAAATACGCCTTAGCACTGGCAATGACTATATCGGTATCTGCACCATGACCATTAATAATACGCCCTGCCTGATTTAAACGTACCGTAACTTCACCTTGTGAATCTGTACCACTGGTAATAGCGTTAACCGAATACAACTCTAAGGTTGTTCCCGAATTGGCAACGGCTTCAATGGCTCTAAAGGTGGCATCAACTGGCCCTGAGCCAATCGCAGTGACATTTTTCTCAATGCCATTTACGGTTAAAGTCAATTTAGCTTCGGGTTTAGTGCCTGTTTTAGAGGTAACTTCTAAAGCAACTAACTTATAGCTCTCATCAACTTCGTGTGAGCTATCATTAGCCAAAGCGTGTAAGTCTTCATCAAAAATATCGTGTTTTTTATCGGCTAATTCTTTAAAACGAATAAACAACGAGTTAAATGAATCATCCGTACCAACGGCAATCCCTAGCTGCTCTAAACGTGCTTTAAAAGCGGCTCGGCCTGAATGTTTACCTAAGACCATACGATTAGCGTTCCAACCTACATCTTCGGCGCGCATAATTTCGTAGGTTTCACGGTGTTTTAATACCCCATCTTGATGAATACCTGACTCATGAGCAAAGGCATTTGCACCCACAATGGCTTTGTTTGGCTGCACAGGAAAGCCCGTAATCCCTGAGACTAAACGTGAGGTTGGCACAATTTCGGGGGTGTAAATACTGGTTTCTACAATAAATAAATCGCTACGAGTGCGAAGTGCCATCACCACTTCTTCTAAAGCCGCATTACCTGCGCGTTCGCCCAAGCCATTAATAGTACACTCAACCTGACGTGCGCCATTTAATACCGCCGCCAACGAGTTAGATACCGCTAAACCTAAGTCATTATGACAATGTACCGAAAAAATAGCTTTGTCGGCATTAGGCACACGAGTAATAATATTATGAATCAATTCGCCAAATTGTTGAGGAATAGCATAACCGACGGTGTCGGGAATATTAATCGTTCGCGCACCTGCATCAATTGCGGCTTCAATAATTCGACACAAAAAGTCTAATTCAGAGCGACCTGCATCTTCACAAGAAAACTCAACATCTTCAACCAAATTACGCGCATGTTTAATGGCACGTACGGCATTTTCGACCACAGCATCGGGTTCTAAACGCAACTTGTACTTCATGTGAATTGGGCTAGTGGCAATAAAGGTATGAATCCGCGCTGCATTGGCAAAACGTAAGGCTTCGGCAGCACGGTCTATATCTTCGGCACGGGCGCGGGCTAAAGAACAAATGCGCGAATCTTTTACCGCTTCGGCTACCGCTTTAACCGCCAAAAAATCACCCTGACTGGCAATAGCAAAACCTGCTTCAATCACATCAACTTGCATCCGCTCGAGAGCTTTACCAATACGAACCTTTTCTTCTAAGGTCATCGATGCACCGGGACTTTGCTCACCATCACGCATCGTGGTGTCAAAAATAAACAATTTATCTTTATTCATGATAAAAACTCACAATATTCTGTTTAAGATTAAAAATTAGAAAAGAATGGTACAAACACGAATAGCCCCTTAGGGCAGTAGCAGCAGGCAGCGTGTATTTTTATAACGTTGAATAATATTCATGAGAGCCGAGATAATAAATTAATCTATCGACTATAACGAGACTTTATGCTTTTGCCAACTCTCTTTAAAAGAAAAGAGCACAGCTTAATGGCTCACTCTTAGTTTTAAAGCAATATAGGCTTATTTTTGAATCATTTGTGCTGTAGGTAAGGCAGAAGCAGCTTCGCTTAGAGCCGCATTGGTAGGACGATTATGCTGTAACACTTGGTCACGCATCCATTCGCCTACACATAAACGTAAATCATCCATTTGACCTACGCTCATCATGTCACGTTTATCTTCATCGGCAAATTTGGCGGCCAACTCGCCACAAGTATCTGCTACCGCATTAATAGAGGCAGTGGCTGAGGTTGTAACTAACAACAATAAGGACAAAATACGCATAATAAAGACCCCGTTTTTATTTATTGTAAACCACATCGGGTTAATGACGCGCAATTTTAATACAAACTCACCTACTTTATCCACAAAAGGTTAGTTTTTCCGACAAAGTGACTTGCCAATAAAAAAGCCCATCTAAATAGATGGGCTTTTTACTAGGTTTGCACTAGCAACGATAATTACATCATACCGCCCATGCCACCCATACCGCCCATGCCACCATCAGGCATACCACCACCTGCTGGCTTGTCTTCTGGTGCGTCTGTAATCATGCATTCAGTGGTCAACATCAATGCGGCAACCGAAGCGGCATTTTCTAAGGCAGAACGTGTGACTTTAGCTGGGTCTAAAATACCCATTGCAATCATGTCGCCAAATTCGCCAGAAGCTGCGTTATAACCAAAGTTACCAGTACCTTCTTTCACTTTGTTAACAACAACAGAGGCTTCTTCGCCTGCGTTAGTGACGATTTGACGTAATGGCGCTTCCATCGCACGGCGCAAAATGTTGATACCTGCATTTTGTTCGGCATTGTCACCCACTAAATCTTTAATGGCTTGTACGGCACGAACTAAAGCAACACCACCACCCGCAACAACACCTTCTTCTACCGCAGCACGTGTGGCGTGTAAGGCATCGTCAACACGGTCTTTTTTCTCTTTCATTTCGATTTCGGTTGCTGCACCGACTTTAATAACAGCTACACCGCCAGCGAGTTTGGCAACACGCTCTTGAAGTTTTTCTTTGTCGTAGTCAGAAGTCGCTTCTTCGATTTGCATACGAATCGTTTTAACACGAGATGCGATTTCTTCGGTGCTACCTTCGCCATCAATAATGATGGTGTTTTCTTTAGAAATCACGATTTTTTTGGCACGACCACAATCAGTTAAGGTGGCTTTTTCTAAGCTTAAACCGACTTCTTCGGCAATCACTGTACCACCCGTTAAGGTCGCAATGTCTTGCAACATAGCTTTGCGACGATCACCAAAACCCGGTGCTTTAACCGCACAAACTTTAACGATACCGCGCATCGTGTTAACTACTAAAGTCGCTAAGGCTTCGCCTTCAACATCTTCAGCAATCAATAATAAAGGCTTACCCGATTTTGCAACACCTTCTAACACAGGAATCAATTCACGAATGTTAGAGATTTTTTTGTCGACTAACAAAATAAACGGGCTATCTAGTTCAGCCGTCATTGTATCTTGTTTGTTGATGAAGTATGGGCTGATATAGCCACGGTCAAATTGCATACCTTCAACAACATCTAAAGTGTCGTCAAAACCAGAACCTTCTTCAACGGTAATTACGCCTTCTTTACCGACTTTTTCCATGGCTTGAGCAATTAAGTCACCAATGGTGTTGTCGGAATTAGCAGAAATAGAACCTACTTGAGCAATCGCTTTGCTGTCTGTGCAAGGCGTAGAAACTTCTTTAATAGCTGCAACGGCTGCACGAACGGCTTTGTCGATACCGCGTTTTAAATCCATAGGATTCATGCCAGCAGCAACAGCTTTTAAACCTTCGTTTAAAATGGATTGTGCTAATACAGTGGCAGTAGTTGTACCATCACCTGCGATGTCTGCGGTTTTGGAAGCAACTTCTTTAACCAACTGTGCGCCCATGTTTTCGAATTTATCTTTTAATTCGATTTCTTTAGCAACCGATACACCATCTTTAGTAATGTGTGGTGCGCCAAAGGATTTATCAATCACGACGTGACGACCTTTAGGGCCCAAAGTCACTTTTACAGCATCGGCTAATACGTTTACGCCGTTAATCATTTTTTGACGAGCAGAATCGCCGAATTTTACGTCTTTAGCAGCCATGATGACTAAACTCCAATAAATTTATATAAATTAAAAAACCAGTAACAATTAAGCTTCTAATACGCCCAAAATGTCTGATTCTTTCATGATTAATAATTCTTCGCCGTCAACTTTAACGGTTGTTCCTGCGTATTGACCAAATAATACTTTGTCGCCCGCTTTTACATCTAAAGGACGTACTTCGCCAGATTCAGTTACTTGACCATTACCTACTGCAAGTACCAAACCTTGTGAGGGCTTTTCGGCAGCAGAACCAGCCAAAATAATACCGCCAGCAGTTTTGGTTTCTTGCTCTTCGCGACGAATTACCACGCGGTCATGTAAAGGACGAATATTCATTATTTGCTCTCCTAAAATTTCATCTTGAGTGGGGAGTGTTTAAGTAGTACGAATAAACCGTACTGTATAACTAAAGACTGGCACGTTTAATCCAACATGCCGAGGCCTTTAAACTGTAAGGAAGATGGGGATTGCTTTGGCTGCTTCAAGGGGGCATCAACAAAAAATATGTGCAGACTTTGCATAGCAAAGCATTTTTAGGCTATTTTTTATCTAAACGCGTTGTCACCTTCATACTTGACTTTATTTCGGTAGTCGTTTGTATCGGCTTTTCAGGAGCAGTTGTGACACGCATTGTTGACTTTAACTTTGGCTCTGGTTCAATTTCGGTGGCTTCTCCTTCAAAAACATCGCCATTGCCAAAAGGGTTTTGTTGCGCAAAAGGTGACTGCTTACCAAATGGGGATTTCCCCATACCACCAAAAGCCCCCATGGTCATAAAATTATTGCCACGCTTTTCAAAGGCTTGAGTCATTTTAGCTTGTAGTGCTTTTTGTATAGGTGGCAACAAAAAGAATACCGCTACAACATCGCTTAACAAGCCTGGCACAATAAACAATACCCCTGCCAATCCTTGACATACAGCCGCCAAAAAGTTGGCACTTGGGTCAATGGCTTGTCCTTGCTGAGCCTGTATTAATTGGGGTGCGAGTTCTTTGCTCGCACCTTTCATAATTTGTCGTCCCACGAAAATAGCCATCACAAACCATAACAATAACATCCAACCGCCAACTATTTTGCCAAACCATATACTGGCCATCACTTCGGCAACAATAAAACCAATTAATAATAAAAAACTCATAATATCACTCCTCTACTTTGAACTTACGTGCTGATTTTACCATTGCCACTAATATTTCACGAACTTGCTTCGCTGTCGTTACGCTATGCGCAAACGCAATATAGACTATTTTTTCGCCCACTTTAAGATAAAAACCCGTAGCATCAATACCTGTCATCGTAATAGACGTATTGTTTGGCACAATAATATTTGCTTGTTGGCAATACAAGGCAAAGGTATCGGCATGATCTTGGTTCATGTGTTGCACCATATCTGCCTCAGTGTGAGCATCAAATGGATTAGCTACCAATAAAGGCTCTGCCCAATGAATTTTGCCAAAGCCACCAATATAACGATATTTAATTGGCTCTATGTACCAAAAACTAAAATCATGGACTTGGTGAAAATCTTTTGATTGTGGAAAAAAGCGATAATAACGTGCTGCCACATCAGCTATTTGTGCATCTTCAACAGGATGTGCATCGCCCACAAGGGTTAAACGGGCTGCCGCTTGAATATCATCGCCTTCGGCAAATACCAACAACGAACAACGCATATCTTGTTTAAGATTTTTGGTGTGCTGTGCCAAATCTGAAATTAAAACAACCACACGCCCTTGCTTATCTAAGCAAAACGGCACCACCGAGCCAAAAGGATAACCTTGTAGTTGCACAGAATGGGTACTTAATACGCCTTGATAACTGTGGCGTAAGAGTTGTTGCACGTCGTCGTTGACCATAATTAACTTCACAAAAAAATAATTAGCAAGACTATCACAAAGCACACTTTGCCTCTGTGGTGCTTTTGCTTTAATCTGCCCTTTTTATTCATCGAGACTACGGCAATTTTGCACCGTCTCATTTTTTATTATAAGACACGTTATGACCTCACCTCGTACTTATACCCTTAAAGAAGCCTTTGCACAGCCTGCGGCATTAACAATGTTTTTCTTTGGCTTTACCTCAGGCTTACCGTTTTTGTTAGTGGGCGGCACATTATCGGCTTGGCTAAAAGAAAGTGCCGTTTCTTTAGAAATGATTGGCTTAATTAGTTATGCCACCCTCACCTATTCATTAAAGTTTTTATGGTCGCCTTTAGTTGACCAATTACGCTTACCTTTGTTGAGCAAACTTGGACAACGTCGTAGCTGGCTACTTGCAGCACAAACTCTACTTTGCGGCTCATTATTGGCAATGTCGGTGATTAGCCCACAAGCACTCATGTTATTTGTGCTATTTACCTTTTTAGCGGCCTTTGCAGGCGCAACTCAAGATATTGTAGTCGATGCCTATCGTATCGAAATTGCTCCTACCGAGGTACAAGGCGCACTCGCTGCCACTTATACCTTGGGTTATCGCTTTGCTTTATTAACTTCTGGCGCATTGGCCTTAATTTTGGCCGACCATGTGGCGTGGTCATTAATTTATCAACTAATGGCGCTGTTAGTGGTTATCTTGATGATAGTCACTTATTTAGCCAAAGAGCCTACCCGTCAACAACAAAAATTCACATCGTTTAGTGCCATGATGCAAGATGGCGTAATTGGTCCTTTTAAAGACTTTTTTGTACGCTATCGAGGCATGGTTGGCGTAGGTTTATTGTTATTTATGGGCTTATTTAAAATTTCTGACCAAATGCTTGGTGTGATGGCGTTGCCTTTTTATTTAGATAACGGCTTTACTAAAACCCAAATTGGAGCGGTCTCTAAATTATTTGGCGTATGGGTAGGTATTGCAGGGGCATTTATTGGTGGCGCAAGCGTGGTACGTTTAGGCATTGAGCGTAGCTTATTTATTGGGATGATTATTGGTGGCCTAAGTAACTTATTGTTCATTTTACTTAGTTTATACCCTGCTAACATTAATGTTTTTGTGGCTGTTATTGGTGGTGAAAACTTTGCAGGCGGTTTTTTAGGCACAGCTGCCGTGGCTTGGTTATCCTCATTAGTTAACAAACACTATACCGCCACCCAGTATGCTCTGTTTAGCTCTTTAGTGACTTTACCAGGTAAAGTTATTGGTGGATTATCAGGCTTTATGGTGGGAAGTATTGGTTACATTGGCTTTTTTGTTTTTTCTACGGTGTCAATACTACCAGCTTTGATTTTATTTGTTTGGTTACGAAAAAGAGTCACTATTGACGCAAATCAGTAACAATGAAACAACAGCAATCTCGTGCTAAGTAAGTTTTTTTACGCTATGTTATGTTTGATATAAAAATGCGTTTATTACATCAATCTAAACGCACTAATTTTAAACAAAATTCAAGACTTACGCATTGCGCGCTTTGTGAGCGTGAGGCGGTTGAAATGTGAATAAATAAGCGATAATCGCGTAAGTCCTAAATTGATAATAACAACAGGAAAATCCCATGAAAATGCTACCTAAAACTCTTGCACTAATGATTGCTGTTGCTTCTGGCTCTGCATGGTCGGCAGGCTTTGCCCTCAATGAGCAAAGCATTAAAAGCATGGGCATGGCGCAAGCAGGTCGTGCTTCTGCTGCCGCTGATGCCACCACTCTTTTTGGAAACCCTGCTGGGATGACTCAGCTAGAAGGCACAAACCTTAGTGGTAATGCGACCTTTATTTATGTGCCAACCGACATCGAAAATGTTCAAGGCTCACAAGCAGGCACAAATAACGGCGATATGATTCCCCCTACATGGGTTGGCTCGGGCTTTATAAGCCATCAAATGAGTGATGACCTCACCATTGGTATTGGTAATTTTGCCCCCTTTGGTTTAGCAACTAATTACGAAAGCTCATTCCAAGGGCGTTATTTTGGCGATAAAAGCAAAGTCAAAGTGATTGCCATTCAACCCACTGTAGCCTACAAATTAACGCCCGAATTATCTATTGGTGTGGGTGTTAGCGTGAGCCAACTTGAGGGTACTTTGTCAAAATACTCTGTTGGATTACAAGACCCTGTCGAAGTTAATGGTGATGATATTTCTTACGGTTATAACGTAGGTATTTTGTGGCAAATCATGCCACAAACGCGCATTGGTTTTGATTACCGCAGCAAAACTGAATACAGCCTAGAAGGCACAACAGAACTCACTGGGATAGGTGTAAAATTTCCCGCTACGCTTGATATCAGCACGCCTGCTACCTTTGAATTATCCCTCAGCCATGCGCTTAATCCTAATGTAAATGTTCACTCAAGTATTTCTTTAACCCAATGGAGTGTTTTAGAAAACTTAGTGATTCAAAATGGTGGTGGCGCATCTGGTCCATTTAAATCCAGTACAGAAGAATTAGACTGGAAAGACTCTTGGGCATATAGCGTAGGTGCGGACTGGAAAGCGGGTGATGCTTTAACCTTACGTGCAGGTTTGGGTATTGATAAAACACCAGTGAGTGATGCTCATCGTAGTGTGCGTGTACCTAGCGAAGACCGCCAAGTCGTTTCTTTGGGTATGAGTTATGCATTTAATGACAGCACCTCTATTGATGTAGCTTATTTGTTTTTAAAAGAAGATACTGCGCACGTCGAATTAGACAATAGCCCTGCAAGTACGAATGGCTCCCTTACCTACAGTGCCGACTACAAAGGCATGGGGCATTTAATAGGTGCGCAGTTAAACATGAAGTTTTAATTTGCTAAACCCAACACGCTAATACGCATTAAGCCCCTTTATTGGGGCTTAATTGTTATTTTAGGACACAAAACACGCAAAAACCGCTTTGATGATTTTTTCTTGTTGCACCCCCTGCTCATCTCCCCTAACATCCGCGCTGCTTTATGGTGTCCTTATTATTGTATAAGGTTTGACTTTTTTATCACTCTGTCAAACGGGAAACTGGTTTAAGTCCAGTGCTGCCCCCGCAACGGTAACTGTGTTTGTTGATTTTAGATGCCACTGTTTTTTAATGGGAAGGCAAAATTGACGATGTATCTACATCAGCACAGAAGTCCGGAGACCGACCACTAAGCATATTTTTTACCCTTAAAATTGTTTGCGGGGAAGCAAACAGTTGGAGTTTCTATGTTTACACGTTCTTTATTAGCCGCGAGTATCGCTGCTTGCTCGTCTTTTGCTGTTTATGCCGAAACCGTCTTACCTACAACCGTAGTGACTGCCTCTCGTTTAAGTAGTTTACCTGCGGGTACAGCTCTTTATATTATCGATCAAGAAGACATTCTTAAATCACCCGCGCAAACTATCGCCGATTTATTATCAACACTACCAAACATCAGTGTTCGTCAAATTGCCAGTGGTTTTAATGAACCTACTATTGATCTGCGTGGGTTTGGTGCCGCAGCAAGTTCTAACACCTTAATTTTACTTAATGGTCGACGTTTAAATGATGTTGACCTAACTGGAGCAGATTTAAGCGGTATTCCTCTAGCAAATATTGACCATATTGAAGTACTACCAGGTGGTGGATCAGTATTGTATGGCGATGGTGCAAGTGGCGGCACGATTAACATCATCACTAAACAAGCGACAAAAAATGCAGGTTCAATCGCTATTGCTTCTGGCAGTTATGACAGCAAAGATTTGCAAGCAAATGGTGATATTGTGTCAGATAATGCCTCCATCCGTTTATTTGGTCGTCATGCTGAAAGTGACGGCTACCGTGATAATTCAGCCAGCAGACAAGACATATTTGGCTTAGATGGCCAAGTCAAACACGAACAACAAACATGGTTTTTAAGTGCCCAAGCCAGCCAAAGCGATAACCGTTTGGCTAGTGAGCGTAAAGTCAATCCAAGTTTGAATATCGACGAATTACATAACGCGCCAAAAGGTACTCGCACACCTAATGATTACGCCGAAGATAATCGCTATCAACTATGGGGTGGTTGGAAACTCGCGATCAACAAAAATGTTGAGTTGATTATTGATGGCAGCAAACGCTATAAAACACAACATTCGTTTTATGGTGATTATATTCCTAATGATTTTTATGATGATAATCGCTATACCAACACTCGTCTTATCACCGATGCTATTACGCCACGTTTGTTAGTAACTTACACCGTTGGCTCTATCGAAAACACCCTGCGTACAGGTATTGATTGGTATCAAACAGACTATCTTTCTTATCGTGGACAACAAGCGACAAGTGCGCCGATTCATACCATTACCATTGACTCCGAAAGTCGCTCTGCTTACCTCCTACAAAGCAGCCGTTTTGAACAAACCACTGTTAGCATTGGTGCGCGTAAAACAAAAATTATGCAATCAGGAGAAGATAAGCTAGATACGACAGCTCCTGGCAGTGCGTTTGATTCAGAAGCTCCAGCTAGCAAACAAAACTATGCTGAAGAAATGTATGAAGCAGGGATCAATCAAAAACTAGGATTAGGTTTGACCGCGATGTTGAATGCCAGTCGAAGCGTCCGTTTTGGCACTGTTGATGAAGTCTATGAATATGATTCAAACTTTATGCGTACCTTCTCTCCTTTATTACCGCAAGTGGGTAAAAATATCGAAGCGTCCTTAGCTTATGACCATGATATAGGTAGTATTACGGCTACCGTTTATCAGCAAAAACTCAAAAATGAAATTCACTACAATCCAATCACTTACACCAACGATAATCTTGAACCAACAAAAAGAGCGGGAGTTACAGTATCCACCGTGCTTATGTTATCCAAGAACATTCAGCTTAATGCTAGCCTTACCCAGCAAAAAGCCGAATTTACCCAAGCACCTGTTAAAGGTAATACCATGCCCTTAGTTGCCAAGCATTTGGCCAGCTTAGGTATTGTGTTACAACCAATAAAAGATTGGAGTTTGGCAATTACTGATACTTATACGGGTAGTAGACATCTGGATAATGACCAAGCCAATGACTTTGCTACTAAGATTCCTGCGTATCATCGTCTTGATGCTAAAACAAGTTATAAGCTAGCAAATTGGCAAGCGAGCCTCTCTGTGCTAAATATAGCCAATGCCAAAGATCATTATGACTATGGTATTCGCTCTACAGCAGTAGGCGCGACAAATTACAATGTTTACCCATTGGCTAGTCGGGAATATCGTTTAGCCATTAGTTACGACTTTTAACGGTATTCATCTGGTCTCCCGTGTATTGCGGGAGATTTTTATTTTTTTGAGAAATATCATGGGCAATCGTTTATCAAAAATTTACACCAAAACAGGTGATGACGGCAGCACAGGTTTAGGTGATGGTAGTCGCATTGCCAAAGATAGTTTACGGGTTGAGGCTTACGGCACGGTGGATGAACTTAATAGTTTTATGGGCTTGTTGCGTGCTGAGCTTGCCGATGACCACACCATGCAGCCCTTGCTATCGCGTATTCAACATGAGTTATTTGATTTGGGCGGTGAGTTGTGTATTCCTAACTTTATTTTAATTAAAGAAGAAGCGATTACCCGTTTAGAAAACGCTATTGATACTATGAATGAAAACTTACCACACTTAAAAGACTTTATTTTACCCGCAGGGGGTAAAGCCGCTAGCACATGCCATATTGCGCGTAGCGTGTGCCGTCGTGCCGAACGTCGTGTGTTTAGTTTAAGCCAAGCAGAGACGATTTCGTTACTCGGCTTAAAATACTTAAATCGCTTGTCTGATTATTTATTTGTTGCCGCCCGCGTATTAGCACGCGAGCATGGTGGCACAGAGGTTTTATGGCAGCGTTCTTAGGGCGACAAAGCCACAAATTCAGCAACAACAACTTGTTTTTCATCTAAAAACTGTAAATGATCGTCTGGAGTAATCCTCCAAACCCTGAGCTTTTGCAAAGCAGCAATAAAGTCGCTTTCTAAGCTTTGATACTTAGGGCATTTATTGGTTGTACCCTGTACCTGAATAAACTGCATATTGTGCTCTTGGTTACGATTGTAAAAACCACTCATCACATTACAGCCCGTAAGCCCTTGCATTTTATTGGCACTCATTCGCAAATATGGCGGACGCGGACTACCCTTTGCATCAATATCCTGACCATTTAATTTAATTAATTGCCAATGTGCGCCTTCAGGTGCGCTAGGTGGTTTAAATAAACCATTGCCTGTGACCGTTCCACCTGCACTCACCGTAGGTGTAGAAGCATTAATCGTTAAATGATTATTTTTACCTTGCACACTAATATTACCAATGGTTGCCGAGTAACTAGGCACGGCAGCACCTAACTCACGCTCTTGGCCATCAGGCAATTTAACCACAACCGAAGTACCATCTGCACCAATAGTACTCATATAACCCGATGGCGTAATTTTTTTAGAGACTGAGTTTGTTTCTATGGTAGTGGCCGACTGACAAGCGACTAAACAAGATGACATCATTAACGCCCAGACTAATCGCTTTTGTAATCTCACAAACTTCATAATAAAACCCGTCTAATATCTACTAACATCTGATTTAATGCCCCCACGAAACGCGCACCATCTGCCCCATCAATCACCCGATGGTCATAAGATAACGACAACGGCAACATTAAACGTGGCTCAAAACTTTTACCATTCCAAATAGGTTTTTGGCTGGCACGAGACACACCTAAAATAGCAACTTCTGGCCAATTAACAATAGGCGTAAATGCTGTACCGCCAATACCGCCCAGCGATGAAATACTAAAACTTGCGCCTTGCATCTCGGCAGGGCTCAATTTTTTATCACGCGCTTTGGCTGACAATTCAGCTAACTCTTTGGCAATGGTGGCAATACTTTTAGTATCAGCATGTTTAATCACAGGCACAACTAAGCCATTAGGTGTATCTACCGCCACCCCAATATGAATGTATTTTTTTAGCACTAACTGTTCACCATCTTCACTTAACGAAGCATTAAACTTAGGATACTGCGTCAATACATAAGCACAGACTTTTACCAAAAAACTCAAAATCGTCAGGCTAATACCTTGTGCTTTGAATATGTCTTTTTGAGCAACTCTAAAGGTTTCTAGCTCGGTAATATCAGCCTCATCAAACTGAGTCACATGAGGAATATGCAACCATGCACGATGTAAATTTTGTGCTGAGAGTTTTTGAATTTTGCTTAAATCTTTAAGCTCCACCTCACCCCATTTACTAAAGTCAATGCTAGGCAATGCAGGCAAACCAGAGTTAGCAGCAGACTTAGACTCAACAGGAGTAGTTAATACTTTTTTAACAAAGGCATGAACATCTTCTTTAACAATTCGCCCTTTTACCGCGCTGCCTTGCACTTGATATAAATCAACGCCTAATTCACGCGCCAATCGCCTTACGGCAGGCCCACAATGTAAGACACCCCGATTTTCGGTGCTTTGTTTTGCCTCATTTGGCACTACTACTTGGCTTGGCTCTATGGCTTGTTGTGGTAATGCTGCGATTGTTTGAGCTATTTGCACCGCTTCGGATTGAACTTGAGCCGTCACTTCTGTGGGTTTTTCTTGCTTGACCTCTACCTCTTGCGCGGTATCTTGCGTTTCTAGCTGTAATAACAACACGCCTTCACTAATTTTAGCCCCTAAAGTGACCAAAATTTCTTTAACAACACCTGCTACTGGGCTTGGCACTTCCATACTCGCTTTGGCCGATTCTACTAATACCAAAGGCGTATCAATCTCAATGGTTTGCCCTACTTTAACCAATAATTCAATGACTTCGGCTTCGTCAGTGCCTAAATCGGGTGTGTTTACGCTATGTAACATGACTTTCCTCCCGATTAAACTAAAGGTGCATAAGGTTTTTCGGCATCAATCTCAAAACGCTCTAAGGCATCTTGCACCACACTACGACTAATCACCCCATCATCAGCCAAAGCATTTAAAGCAGCTATGACAATAAAATAACGATTCACTTGAAAGTGTTCACGCAATTTTTCACGGCTATCGGAGCGACCAAAACCGTCTGTTCCTAAACAAATATAAGGCAAACCTTGCGGTAAAAAAGCCCGAATTTGTTCGGACACAATACGCATATAATCACTTGCAGCAACAATTGCCCCTTTAACGGCGTGTAATTGTTCGGTGACCCATGCCACTTTAGGCACTTCTAAGGGGTGCAGATGATTCCAATGCTCACAGGCTAAGGCTTCTTTGCGTAGCTCATTAAAACTGGTCACGCTCCATACCGCAGCGCGAATACCATAAACATTCATTAATATCTCGGCAGCCGCTTCGACTTCACGCAGTATCACGCCACTCCCTAATAACTGCACCTGATTACCATGACCTTCGGGTGATGCTCTGAGTAAATACAAACCACGACGAATACCTTCTTCTACGCCTTGTGGCATAGCAGGATGGGGATAATTTTCGTTCATGGTGGTTAAATAATAAAACACACGCTCATTTTCAACATACATACGGCGTAAGCCATCTTGAATAATGACGGCTAATTCGTAACCATAACACGGGTCATAAGCCACACAATTAGGCACTGTGCTGGCCAATAACTGCGAGTGGCCATCTTGATGCTGTAAGCCTTCGCCATTAAGTGTAGTGCGGCCACTGGTTGCACCCAACAAAAAGCCTTTGGCTTGAATATCACCTGCGGCCCATGCCAAATCGCCAATACGCTGAAACCCAAACATCGAATAAAAAATATAAAACGGAATCATCGGCAAATTGTGCATACAGTAGGATGTGCCTACCGCAATCCATGCACTCATTGCCCCTGCTTCGTTAATCCCTTCCTCTAACATACGGCCTTTTTTGTCTTCTTTGTAGTACATCATTTGGGCCGAGTCTTCGGGAGTGTATAGTTGGCCTACATGGGAATAAATACCCATTTGTCTAAACATCCCCTCCATACCAAAAGTACGCGCTTCATCTGGCACAATTGGCACCACACGTTCGCCTATATCTTGTTGTTTAATTAATATATTTAATAAGCGTACAAAGGCCATTGTGGTCGATATAGGACGTTCTGAACCTTGCAAAACAGGCTCAAACACCGCTAACTCTGGTACAGTTAATTCAGGTTTTGCATTATTGCGTATCGGCAAATAACCGCCTAATTTTTGCCGCTGTTCGTGCATATAGCGTAATTCTTGGCTGGTGTCTGCAGGACGATAAAACGGCACTTTAACCAATTCTTCATCGCTAAAAGGCATATCAAAACGGTCACGAAACGACTTTAACGAGGCTAAATCTAATTTTTTAAGTTGATGCGATTTATTAACTGCTTCACCTGCACCCGTTCCATAACCTTTAACGGTTTTGGCCAAAATGACGGTGGGTTGACCTTTGCGTGTCATTGCCTCGGCATAAGCGGCATAAACTTTAAAGGGGTCATGGCCGCCTCGATTAAGCTGATAAATTTCATCATCACTTAAATGCTCCACCATCGCTTTAAGCTCAGGATATTTACCAAAAAAATGCTCACGGGTATATGCGCCACCGCGCGTTTTAAAGGCTTGATATTCACCATCAACACATTCGTCCATGCGTTGTTTGAGTACGCCTGTATGGTCTTTGGCCAATAAAGCATCCCATTTGCGCCCCCAAACCACTTTAATTACGTGCCATCCTGCGCCTCTAAATACCGACTCTAACTCTTGAATAATTTTACCGTTGCCGCGCACTGGCCCATCTAAACGTTGTAAATTACAGTTAATCACAAAAATTAAATTATCTAACTTTTCTCGACCTGCCAAAGCAATAGCACCTAAAGACTCTGGCTCATCCATTTCGCCATCGCCCAAAAATGCCCACACTTTGCGATTTTGCTCTGGCATAAGTTCACGGTTAATTAAATACTTAGTCACATGCGCCTGATAAATAGCCATGATAGGCCCTAAACCCATTGACACCGTAGGAAACTGCCAATAATCGGGCATTAACCACGGATGCGGATAACTAGACAAACCTTTGCCATCGACTTCACGTCTAAAATTTTCGAGCTGAGCCTCAGTAATACGACCCTCTAAAAAAGAACGCGCATAAATACCAGGGGCAGAATGACCTTGGTAATAAATTAAATCACCACCAAAACCATCATTTGAACCTCTAAAAAAATGATTAAAGCCTACGTCATACAAAGTTGCACTAGAGGCAAAGGTGGCAATATGTCCACCCAATTCATCGTCATTTTCATTGGCGCGCATCACCATTGCTAAGGCATTCCAACGAATTAACGAGCGGATACGCCTTTCGATAAAGGGGTCACCTTTAAAGGTAGGTTCTTGACTCGGTGCAATGCTATTAATATAAGGCGTATTAAGGTGTGATAACTGCACCCCAAAACGGTGTGCATGATTAGTGAGTGCTTGTAAAATAAACTTAGCGCGCTCTGCCCCTTCACGCTCTACAATCGCCTCAAAGGCTTCGAGCCATTCTTGGGTTTCGGTGCAGTCAATATCATTAAATATTTTTTGTAAGTTCATGAGTCGCCTCCATGTAATTTATATAATTATGAGTATGTTATAGCGTTAAAATACCTTATTAAGCAATAAGCTATACAAAAAAGGCCAACAAAAATGCTGTCCTTTGATTTTTGTATAAACCTCTCATAAACTTATTGTATAGCCGTTGCTGCAGCACTCACACCTGCCAACAATCCCGAAGCAGAAACCACTTTAGGATTACCCACATTAACGCCATCTTTTTTAAGTTGTAAAGTCGCGCTGTTTGTATTGGGTGTGGCAAAAGACACATACAACACTGTACCACCACTACCTGTAATAACCATTTGTCCTGCACTCACGCTAACAGGCTCAGTCACACTTACAACAATCGGCGTTGTAATATCAAACTTAACAGCACCTTTAAAATTGATATTATCCGAATCAATAACCCCATTACCACTAATAGCTTTTAGGTTTAAATTAGGAGCAGATTGAGAAAAACTGACATCTTCATTAAGTATAAAATTAGCCAATTGATTAGGTGAAGTTACTTTAACGGTTAAATTTTGCGTCACAAATTGGTCTGTACTTTTTAGGCTTAAGTTTTGAATATTGCCTGTAATTGTTTCGCTGTAAACAACTGTTCCCGAGACTAATTCCACTGCCGCAGCACTAGAATTACTAATCTTTAAATTTTTAAAGGTCAACTTATCGGTAGTTGTTGTTAAGCTATCTAACAAAAATTCATCATTAACAACGCCGTTTAAAGTTACGCCGCCTATCACCTGCAAAGTGCAATTTAACAAAGTGGCTGTACCCGTCTCATAAACATCCCATTGCTGATTGCCATTTTTGTCATCAAATACTGTTTTTTTAGTACCGCCACCAGCACAATTTTGATTTCCTGTAATCGAGACAACAATACCATCGCTAAGTGCTTGAGGCACAACAGCTTGAGCATTTTGACGTATAATCTGCGGCATATCGGACACAATTAAACTTACATTTTGACTCGCTAGGGTTTGTTGAGCTTTTTCATCCGCGCCAAATGCTACTAAAGCGACACTACCTAATAAGTTACCCGTAAATTGCAAGGCATTGGTACTCACCTCAGCGGCAACAAATGTTTGATTTTCTTCTGTAATAGTTGTTGTTGGCGTTGAGGTGATACTACTATCACCGCCACCACATCCCACTAAACTTACCGTCAACAATATAGGCAAAACCTTATAAAAAAAATGAATCATCAGGCAAACTCCTTGACCAAACTAAGTAATAACACCAAAGTCGTTATAATACATAATAAAATAATTTATCTGATTATTATATTTCGTATGACTCACAAGGACGCAAATCTAATGAAAAATAAGCAACTCGGTTTTTATTTAATACCACTCTTAGCGATAATCTCAAACCTGTGTTATGCCCAAAACACTCTATTTGTTGGTGCAGGGGTTCAAAACTTTAGCCTCATCGAAAAAGACCTACAAACAGGCAAGCAACTCGTCAAAGAACAAGGCAATATTCCTACCATTATCTATGGTTTAGATTGGCCAATTAACCCAAAACTTCATTTTCAGGCTCAAGTTCAACAAAGTTATGGTGTAATGCCGTACGATGGCCAAACACAATCAGGCATTCCACACCAAAGTGATACTACTCACTTTTTAAGTCAAGGCATGGCTGCTATAGGTTTTTTACCCATTCCACAAACTGAAATTTATATGGGTATGCACGCACAAGAAAACATTCGTAATGTCGCTAATAAAAACAATGTGTATGGTGCAACCGAAACTTATGATGAGCTATTTGCTAAAATTGGCTTACGTCAACAATTACTCGCAACACCCAAACAAATGCTCTCTTTGTGGGGAGAATTGTATGCTCCTTTGTACGCACAGTCATTTGTAGATGCCCGCACCAGTGACGACGTGACTTTAGAGTTAAGCAAAGGAAAAGCTAACGCATGGGGCTTTGATTATTTTTATCATTACAGTCAAACAACAGATTACTTTGTTAAAGCCGTTTCGTTTGCACATAACTACCAAAAAAGTTCAATAGCAAGCAAAACATTTTATGGACAGGCAACAGGTAGCTACTTGTATCAGCCACCTATCTTTTTTAAACAACAAAGCTTGTATGCAGGCTTAGCTTGGTACTTTAATTAAAGCAGTTGCAATACCAACAAAATTACCCACAACATCACCACACGCAAACACAATGCCTCGTAAGTTGCCAAAGCACTTAACCATACGATGTTTTCGGTATAGGACACATTTTGATTTTCATTACCCTCGGCAATGTCTGCGGCCTCTTGTACTAAGGTTTGCGGTGTTACACTCATATCACTCCAACGGGTGAGCCAATATCGCCATGTAGGCATAAATTGCCCAACCAAGGCAAAAGACAACACAACCGCTTGGCTCGGCAACCAATCTAAATACCATAAAGCTTTTTTGGCTACTTCGCTTAATTCGGTATTTTGCGTTTGCTCTTGGCAAATACGGCACGAATAATAAAAAGAAACTAACAGTACACCCCATACACCCAATAGAAAAACCCAAAATAGAGGTGCAAATAACTCTTTAATGTGGGTATCAAATAATTGATGACGCGCGACATCAAACTCTTCTTTAGTTATGCGCTCTGTAGCCGACCACTGCTCTCTATAAGTCGCCAACACTGTAGGTAATTGTCTGTCGATAAAAACAGGAACCAAAATAATAGCCGCCCACACTAATTGCCAACCCATCGCATACGAATGTTGCAATGCAAATAGCACAGCGGCAAACAAAAAAATTGGCAATAAAGCTAACAAAGCCAATACAACCGAGGCGGTCATTTTTTGAGTTTCGGCTATTTTTAGCCATGAATCACGCCACCAATAAGAAGGCATCGCAAGCAAAGCACGCCACTGTGGCGTTAACAGCTCACGACTAATTAACACCAATAACACCATCATTAATTTCATGTTTGTTACTCTTGCCCTATTAGCCGACAAAACTTTGACCAGTCAAAGGCATCACCAGGATCGGTTTTACGCTGCGGCGCAATATCAGAATGGCCTGTAATATGCTGCGCTATATGAGGATAATATTGTTGCAGTGTTTGCACAATCATAGCTAAGTGTTGATATTGTACGTCTTCATAGGCAATGTCGTCCGCTCCTTCTAACTCAATCCCTACAGAAAAATCGTTACAATTTTCGCGTCCTAAATAATTTGAAGCACCTGCATGCCACGCACGCTGTAAAAAAGACACAAATTGTACTACTTCGCCCGAACGTCTAATCAATAAATGGGCTGAAACTTGCAAATGTGCAATTTGAGCAAAATAAGGGTGTTCATCAGGGTTTAAGGTATTTGTAAACAATTGCTCGATATACGCGCCACCAAATTGTTTGGGCGGCAAGCTAATGTTATGTACCACCACCAAAGAAATAGGTATTTGAGGGCGAAGATTACAATTAGGAGAAGGACAACGGCGGGCAACATTTAACCAACCGTCGTCACTAATTAGGAGGGGCATATTAAGATTGTTGCTTTTGCTGCTCACCCAATGTCCGTAAGTTACCAATCACAGACTCTAAGGCTCTATCTAAAACTTGTGCTTCGTCAATAATACGTGCACGCCCCTGACTCATATCAACAGCCAACTTCATGGCAGTCATCTCGGCCACCTTAATACCGCGTCTATTAGCAAAAATCAATTTATCTACAGAGCGAATCCGTGCCACTAATTTATGACGGTCGCGTCTGTCAGTTTGAATAAACTCAACCCAGCTACCTACATTGAGGTGATTGACCTTTTGCAAATGCTCGTTGTCACTCGATAAAGTTTCTGCCATTGCAGGTTGTAGGCTATCGGTAGGCAATACCACCGTTGTGGTGGGTGTAGATTGTGCGGTGTTAATTTGCTCTGACGAGATAGTGCCAGCCGAAGGAGCTGATGATTTAGCCGACTCAGGGTCTAACACAGTGACTGTGGGCATGGTATGGCCACCCATTAGCTCGTTATGCACATCGGCCAACTCTTTTAATAAAGACTCAGTCGCTAAAGCATCGTAATTAACAGCCGCTAAACCTTTACGCAAACTGTTCATTAATTTTGGCGATACATTTCTTAAACGCGCAATCCACTCTGCACCCGATTGCGGAATTACACTCCACACCACCGCATCAACTACTTTAACCGCTTGCTTCCACGGCTCGGACTCTGTGCCTTCTTTTAAACAGTTAATGTATAAAACGTGCTTCCAACCTTCTTGCAATAGCTTAACTACCACTAACGGCAATTGACGACCTGTTAAACGACGATTAAGCGTTTGTTGCACCATCGCTCGTGCCATGTCTGCGCGCGCTCGGCCTTCTTCGGCATCACGGGTACGCTTATCAATAGAGTCGGTACGTTTTTGTTGTTGGTCATAAAAATCGCTAAATTCTTGAAATAGCTCATCAAAAATAACGATATCCGAAATAAACTCATTTAAAATTCTAAAAACAACTTCTTCAATTTTGGTATATAAAGCATCGCTGCCTTGGTCTTTTTGATTCCAACCAATACCTGCTTTAGACAACAAGTTAAGTAATTGACGCGCTTTGTGTTTTTCGGCATTAAAAAAGGTTTTATCAATAATCGCCACTTTTAATAACGGAATTTGCAGGCGACCTAACAAGGCTTTCATTGCCATTGGCAAATCGTCATCATCTAAAATAAAGTCAAATAGCATCGACACTAAGTTAATCACATCTTCGTCGGCCTGACGTACTGTTTCTACCCGTTTTTCATCTGATTTTAAATTATCACGAATACCTGTACGAACTTGAGTCACACTAGGCGAAGAGTCATCTTCGGATAATTTGGCTCTAGGCTGGCTTTCTTGTAACTTAGACAACAACCCTACTAACTGTTCGGTGGCTAAGGCTTGTACTTGTGCGGTTGCGGCAATATTTTCGGGGACAATAGGCACTGCCGCCACGCTACCGCCTACGGCTGCCGCAGATAATAAACCGACACCGCCACCACCAACATACTCGCCACCATGATAAGTTGCGCCTGTAATCACTTCGCCATTTGCCGCGGCTGGAATAGGTAAGCCTGAAGAAGAATCACCCGTATTACCAATTTTATGCACATCTTTTAAAAAGGTAAAAATATCTTCGGTGTCTAATTTTTTTTCTGGCTCATTACCTTTTGCTTCTTTGTCAGCATCTTGTTGCTCTTTGCGTGCCATTGCTTCGTCATAGTTACTTTCTTTAGGCTTGCCACTACTAAAGGTAGATTTTAACTCAGGCAATACACCCGCACTAATTAAGTATTTATTCGCTTCTTCTAAAATAGGCCATAACTGGGTTAAAAACTCTTGTTGAAACACACGCAAAATGACGACTTTTTGCGATACTTCTAATACCAAATGTTTAATGGCATTTTGAAAATGTAATGCTAATGCGCCTGTATCTAAAGGAAAGTTCTTATCAATTAAGTTATAGCTAGGGGCTACATGTAAAAAACGCTGACGTAACAAGCTATATAAATTAGAATAATCTAAACGGGTACGCGCAACCATGCTATCAACAGTTACCGTAATTTCCATATCTTCGCTATCAACTAAAGATAAAGAATCAAAATCAAAGCCACTCAAACTAGAGACTTTTTTAGCTCCCTCAACAGGTGCTTTAATATTAGGCAGCTGCATAAAGCTACTGGTAATCGCCCGCGCAATATCCATTTCTATTTGAGCGCGTTCGCGGCGTACCGCAATAATAATATCCATATAACGTTGTTGTTCTGAGTCACTTAGCCCTTGACACCACTGATAAATAATCTCTTCTAAGCGAGTTAGCATATTATGAAAGGCGGCATTCAAACGTGGCTCAACGGCAACGCGTAAGCCTTCCAAAACGGCGGGAAGCTTTTGTGGGATACTCATTAGGTTCTTTCCTGCTCTAATATTTTTTCATACTACCAAATACAAAACCTACATCGTTAAACTCAGCGAATATGTTATGTAGGCACTTAAATTTTTAATGTTATAAAGCGGCTGTTTACAACTTACACGGTGATTATTTATTTGCTTTCACAACAACTCACCTTGCTCAATGCCTAACCCTTTATTTTTTGCCTGCTGATGGGCATTTAAGCAATTCTTTTAACTTTAACTGTACCAAGCAAATAGTTAAAGAGTTAAAACAGTTTTTTTAAGACTATTTAATGCCTATACTCTTAGGCTGTGTTTAAAATTTAAAGATGTTTTTTGTTATGATTGCCCAAAACTTACTTAATCAAGCGATTACTGCCAACATTCAACTCGCCTTAAGCGAAGACATTGGTGATGGCGATATTACCGCACAACTTATTCCTGCCAATGCACAAGGCCATGCCCGTGTTATAACACGCGAGACAATGGTGTTAGCGGGAACACCGTGGGTTAATGCCCTTTTTACTCAACTTGACCCACTCGTTAAACTAGAGTGGTTAGCGCAAGAAGGTGAGTTAGTTACCGCTAATGCCCCTTTTTTACGACTCTCTGGCTCGGCACGAAGTTTGTTAACGGGCGAACGTGCTGCTTTAAACTTCATTCAAACCTTATCGGGAACAGCCACAAAAGTCCGTGAACTCGTTGGCCTTTTAGAAGGAACACACACACAATTATTAGACACGCGCAAAACTTTGCCGTGTTTACGCGTTGCTCAAAAATATGCAGTGAGTGTGGGTGGTGGCAAAAATCACCGTTTAGGATTGTTTGATGCTTTTTTAATTAAAGAAAATCATATTATGGCCGCAGGTAGCATTGATGCCGCCGTTAAACAAGCACGCCTCATTGCGCCTAATAAACCTGTTGAGGTAGAAGTCGAAAGCTTTAATGAGTTAGACCAAGCCTTAGCCGCAGGTGCAGACATTATTATGCTAGATAATTTTAGCCATGATGATATGCGTCAGGCGGTTAAACACACGGCTGGCCGCGCTAAGTTAGAGGCTTCGGGTAACATTGACCACACCACTTTGCGCCAAGTTGCACAAACGGGTGTAGACTTTGTATCGATGGGGGCTGTGACCAAAGATGTCAAAGCCATTGATTTGTCGATGCGTTTTGTCAGTTAAAAACGCTACGCTTCTACTCCGCTCAGCCAATGTAAAAAACGTTCCCTGAGCGGCGGAGTCGAAATAAATTAATACAACGCCATCACTTCTTTGCTAATCAAGTTACTCGGTAAATTTTTAGCTAACTTTGGCAAATAAACTCATTATTAGTGCACATTCGTCTTTTTATTCAAAAAGGCCTCAAAAAACTTATCTTTATTTAAAAAAAAACCTGTAAAATTAACCATAAAAGCAATACCGAACTAATTTTCTTCCTACAAAAAAATACTTGGCATTTGTTACGTTAGCCCTGCTTAACCTCATTGTTACTAATAATTTTTTATTTTACCTTTCTACACAGTAGCTTTTTATGTCTAAAACATTTCAATTATCCGACCAAGATGCCCAAAACTTTACCCAAGAGTTAATGGCATTACGCCGCGCCGCTAACGAACGCATGAATTTAGATGATTTTAAACATCTCAAAAAAATAGAGCGTTGGGGCAAACTTTGCACAGCCGCAGGTTATAGCACGGCATGGATAATGCCTAACCCTGTCTCGGCCTTTTTAATGAGTCAAGGTAATGTGACGCGTTGGACAACCATCGCCCATCATGTCATGCACAAAGGTTATGACAAAATTGACGGTGTGCCAGAACACTATACCAGTACAGGTTTTGCCAAAGGCTTGCGCCGCTTTTTAGATTGGAACGACTGGATTTTGCCCCAAGCATGGGCTAACGAACATAATCGACTACATCATTACAATTTAGGCGAAGCTGCAGACCCCGACCAAGTCGAACTCAACCTCGAATGGTTGCGTGACTCTAACTTACCCATGCCTGCCCGCTACGCCATTGTGGGCTTATTTGCCATGTCATGGAAGCCAGTGTATTACGCTCCAAACACCCTTAAACATTTACGCAGCACCAAAAATAATGTGTTAGGTGAAGAACGCCAATCGGCCGCCTTGTCACAACTTGCCTTATGGAATCCGCTTAATCCTTTTGCGCGTGATTTATGGCTCAAATGCTTGTTACCTTATATTATGGTCAAGTTTGTTTTTATTCCTTTATTGTTTATTCCTTTAGGGCCTGTTGCGGTAATTAGTGTGTGGATTAATACACTCTTGGCCGAAATCATTGCCAATTTGCACAGCTTTTTGGTGATTGTGCCAAATCATGTAGGCGATGACATTTTATTATTTGAAGAGACTTCTAATACCAAAAGTGAATTTTTCTTACGTCAAATTACAGGCTCGGCCAACTTTAAAACAGGTGGCGACTTTAATGACTTTTTGCATGGTTGGTTAAATTATCAAATCGAACATCATTTATGGCCAGACCTTCCTGCTAGCGAGTACCAACGCTTACAGCCACAAGTAAAAGCCTTGTGTCAAAAATACGGCATTCCTTATGTGCAAGAATCGGTATGGAAACGCCTTAAAAAAACCGTTGATGTGATGGTAGGAAATCGTTCTATGCCACGCCAAGGAGCTATCAGTAACAACAAACGTGTAGTAATCCGTAAAAATACGTTATTGGATGAAGCTCAAAACGCGGTTTAACTAACAGTCACCCCCTTGGGTGTTAATGTTTTGATTTAGCCCTCACCCCAACCCTCGCCCACAGGAAGAGGGAGTTCTCTCTCCCGTTGGGAGAGAGCTAGAGTGAGGGAAGAACAGTATAACATGCTCAATTTTCAGCCAAAAATAGGCACACGCTCAAACGTCAACAGCCCCTAATAACTTTTATTAAAAATGATTGACAGGATGATTATGTATCATCTACACACCCGTCATGGCTCTAATAATATGAAAATGGTCTTCAAATAATTGCTCTGGTTGCAAAGCCGATAACGGCAGCCAAAAAGCACTTTTTGCGTCATCTCCGCCTTTTACTTTAGGTAAGCTTAATTCGGGTTTTAACTCAAACATAAACGCATGGGTAATGGTGCGGCCTCGTGCCGAACGATACGGATCATCAAACACACGCTGCCCTTTTAACGAACCATACAACACTGGCTCAGGCACTTTTAAACGGGTTTCTTCACGCAATTCTCTAATACAAGCAGCAATCACGGTTTCTTGTTGGTCAACAAAACCACCCGGTAAAGCAAATAAACCTTTGCCTGGCCTTGCTTTGCGTTCTACTAATAAAATATGCCCCGATTGCACCACTATTGCATCGGTTGTGACAAAAATTGGTGTATAAGGCGCAACCGACCATGCTTTTTTATATTGAGCAATAAAAACTGCTTCACTCGCTAAGTTTTTATACTGCTCATGGCTTACAAAGTCGCGCAAAAATTGCTGTGTACTTTGCGGTAATAATGCAGCATCAGGCGTTTGACCCAATAAATAAGCATCGCGCAAAGGAGTAGCAGATAAACACTGATGACTTTCTACATCTACGCTACTCCACTGAGGAAACAGGCGTAAATAATAGGAGCTTTGGTCTTTTTGATGACCAATTAAACCGATGCGTGGCGAAGCACTTGCACTGTGCTGTGTAACAACGGCTTGAACCGCTTCTTGCACAGTTTTCACCCATAAACCATCGTTGTATAAACAATCATTTAATGGGCGACAATGTACTCTTGTGGCTTCGTCGGGCGTTAAACACCCCAAAATCATTTGGGTTCGTTCTTCTATAGTAAATGGATTACGGGTATTACGTGCTTGTTTAGCCGAGCCAATTAACACAATCACTTGTGCGCTTTGGGCTAAAGCTTGTTTTAATACTCGCTCATGACCCACATGAAACGGCTGAAACCGACCAATAAAAACCAAAAAATCAAACATTCAGGACTCCCCTGTTACTTTGCAAAAATAGCGTCTATCGCAATTTTTGTCTTAAAGACAATTAATAATACTTGATACAAACGAGATAACAAAAGCAATAATTAATAAAAAAACCAATAAGCCGCCATAATCGCCGCCACTGCACCCACCAAATCACAAAACAAACCACACGCCAAGGCATAACGCTCTTTGCGAATACCCACCGCACCAAAATATACCGCTAATACATAAAAGGTAGTTTCGCTAGAACCTTGAATCGTGGCGGCCACTAAAGCAGGAAACGAATCCACGCCATAGGTTTGCATGGTTTCTATCATCATGGCGCGCGCACCACTACCCGAAAACGGTTTAATTAAAGCAGTAGTTAAGGCTGGCACAAAATCGGTATTAAAGCCTAGCCAAGAAATCAAATTAGCAATAGCATCTAAAATAAGGGTTAATACGCCACTGGCGCGTAACATCGCCACCGCCACCAACATGGCGACTAAAAAAGGAATTAAACCAACCGCTAAATCAAAACCCTGTTTTGCTCCCACAATAAACTCATCATATAACGCCACGTTTTTACGCCAACCTGCCAATAAAAACAGCGCAATAATGCCAAACAACGCTAAATTACCAATTAAAGCTGAGCGTTCGCTAAGAGCATCTGGCGGTAATCCAACCACCAAACTAATCAAGCCTGCCATTAAAACCGCAAAACCTGCCACATACGCCAACACCACTCGATTAAACACATCAAGCTTTTGTATCCATGACACTAACAAAATGCCCGCCAACGAAGAACAACTGGTGGCAAATAAAATCGGTAAAAACACACTGGCAGGGTCTGGCGCATGAAATTGCGCTCTATACATAAAAATGCTAACAGGAATTAAGGTAATAGAAGAGGTATTAATCACTAAAAATAGAATCTGTGGATTACTGGCAGTATCAGGATTAGGGTTAAGACTTTGTAAGTCTTTCATCGCTTTTAAGCCCATTGGCGTAGCGGCATTATCTAAACCTAACAGATTGGCCGCCATATTAAGCGTCACCGAGCCAATGGCAGGATGTCCTTTGGGGACATCGGGCATTAACTTTTGAAACAAGGGCGTAAGCAACCATGCGAGTTTATCGGTTAAGCCACTTTTTTCGGCAATCTGAAATAAGCCCAACCAAAAACACAACAGTCCTACCAAGCCAATGGCAATTTCGACTGCCAATTTTGCCGTTTTAAAACTGGCCTCAATGGTTTGCGCTAAAACCTCGGGATGCCCCAATATTGCCTGATACAAACAACTAAAAAAGGCCATTAAAAACAGTGCTGGCCATAAACGATTTAACATAAGCTCTTTTTTCCAGTCAGCTAATTGGCAACAAAAACAAAGTTTGTCTGTTTACAGCGCAGTTGTCGAAGATTATTTTTATTTGATAACAGCTCTTTTTTAACAAAAATAGGCTTATTCGCTCTAAGTCACCACACCTCTTCTTTGTCAACCAAAATAAGCGTAAAAAACACACCAAATTTACTTATTTTTTCTATTTGAGCAGTTATCAAGCAATAGTGCATCTTGAGTTATTTTAAAAAAGTTATCCCCAAAACCTGTGGATAACTCTGTGGATAACTCGGCATAGCCTCGCACAAAGCTAGACACATCAAGGGCTAGAGTTAAATTGTGCATTTTTTAAACTATAAAAATAAGCACTTTAAAATCAATTGGTTATGTTTTGCAATAAAAGAATTTTAATTATTTATGATTTTTTAAAACAAAGTGCTTGCAAAAGATATGTCAATATTGACTTAATTTTATTTGATTGTTTTTTAATCTGTTGTTTTAAGTCAATATATTTTTTAATTGTGACAAACTCTTATTTTACTCAAAAATCTGTTGACATAAAAAAACTTGTCTAATCTCAATAAAGTAGCCAAAATAGACACATAGTTAACATACTTTGATATATAAAAAGACGATTACAATGACACTCAAACGTATTTTTACACTCTATTTAAGCCTAAGCTTTTGTACTACAGGTGCATGGGCAGGTAATATTTATAAATTCCGCGATACCAACGGTAATATTTTATTTACCAATGTTGTTGATGGCCGTGGTAAACCGCGTGGTGATGATTTTGGTCGTTATACTAAACTTGAAAAAGTGACATGGTTTGACGACACCAATGTGCATAAATACAAAAATTGGGGTAATGACGAGTTTGCTGTTAAACAAAGCTTTAGTAAAAATCGTGATGCTTACGATGAGGTGATTGCACAAGCAGCCAGCACTTATGGCATTGATAAAGGTTTAGTTAAAGCAGTGATTCATACCGAGTCAGGTTTTAATCCGCGCGCCCGCTCTGCACCTGGTGCTAAAGGTTTAATGCAGTTAATGCCTGCAACGGCACGTCGTTTTGCGGTAGATGATGTTTATGACCCTACTCAAAATATTCAAGGTGGCACAAAGTATTTAAGTTTTTTATTAAAACGCTTTAACAGCCTAGAATTAGCATTGGCTGGCTATAATGCTGGCGAAGGCAATGTAGACAAATATAAAGGCATTCCACCCTTTGCCGAAACCCAAGACTATGTTAAGCGCGTCATGAGTCGTTATAACAAACTATACGGTGGCAGTGCCTCACGTTTAAGTATGAATTAACGCAATAAAACTCCCTCTCCTCATTTAGGAGAGGGTTGGGGTGAGGTTTTTGCCCTTCGACTCTGCTCAGAGAACGCCCTTTATTCGACTCCGCTCAGGGAGCATTTAGTGGTGGCTGAGCTACGTTGAAGCCTTAATCATCCGCCAATTCATCAAACAAGGCCATATACTGCTCGGATAATTTATGTTGAGGTGCTAAAAACACCAACGGCATACTTTTTTGATGTGATTCTTTCATAATCACTGAAGACGCTAAATAAGTTTGCATAATCGGCAAGCCTTCTTCTTTTAGCTCCGCCACTAACTGCATAGGCAAGGTGGCGCGTGGTTGAAATTGATTAACAATCACCCCTTCTACTTCTAACTCTGCATTATGGTCGGCGCGTGTTTCGCCTACGTTTTCAAGCAAGGTATATAAGGCACGACGCGAAAAAGCATCACAATCAAACGGAATTAAACACCTCTCCGAAGCTATTAACGCCGACAAGGTATAAAAATTAAACGCAGGTGGCGTATCAATAAAAATATTATCGTAGTGTGTGCCTAAGGCTTTAAGAGCTGCTGCCAATTTATAAATTTTATGCTTACTTTGTAATAAATGCTCAATTTCGCCTAATTCTGGATTAGAAGGAATCACATGCAAGTTTTCAAATGGCGTAGGATGCACATACTCTAGCAACGGTTTTTCGCGTCCTTTTAAACTGAGCGTTTGCGCAAAAAACTGACCAATATTAGGTTGTAATTCGGGTTTATCGGGCGCGTATTCGGCTACTTCACCTAATAAATATTGGGTTGCATTACATTGTGGGTCTAAGTCTAAAACTAAAGTTTTTAGCCCCTGACTCGCACTTACTGCCGCTAAATTGACGGTAATACTCGACTTACCTACCCCACCTTTTTGATTAAAAATAACGCGTCTCATAGCTTTCCTCTTTGTTTTTACTTTATATACATTTAGAACTTACACGCTAATTGCAGCGCAACACCTAAGTCCTGATTATTAGAATGGCAATTGTAACTAGCACAGATTCTCAGTCCATCTTTTTTTAGTTTTTTTACTAGTCACGACTGCTTACATTTAGTTTGTTAAAAAACAGCAGATTAGAATATTTATTCTACAACTTTGTCCCCTATAATCGCTACAACAAGCAAAAGCCATAAGTTTTTTATGGTTTTAAATTATAAAAGCAGCAACGAGGGTTAAAAAATGAATTATTTTGTCACTGGTGGCACAGGTTTTATTGGTCGTTTCTTGGTATCGCGTTTATTACAACGTGAAAATGCCGTGGTGTATTTATTGTGTCGTAAATCATCACATAGCAAATTTCATGATTTAATGGATGAGTTAGGCGCAACGGAACAGCAACTTGTTCCTATTTTTGGCGATATTTCTCAACCCGCTTTAGTTGCAGAAACGGATTTAGCCAAACTCAAAGGCACGATTGACCACGTTTTTCACTTGGCTGCTATTTATGATATGAATATGAGCGAAGCCGAAGGCGAAGCCATTAACAATCAAGGCACACGTAATGTGGTTAACTTTGTTAATCAATTAGGTGGCAAGGTTAAATTACACCACATGAGTTCTATTGCAGTGGCTGGCACAGAATGGGAAGGTGTATTTAAAGAGTCGATGTTTGATGAAGGCCAAACTTTTACTCACCCTTACTACAGCAGTAAATTTACTTCCGAAAAAATTGTTCGTGACGAAAGCCAAGTTCCGTATCGTATTTATCGCCCTGGCATGGTGGTTGGTGACTCACAAACAGGCATCATGGATAAAATTGATGGGCCGTATTATTTCTTTAAAATGATTCAGCGCATTCGTAATCATGTGCCAAAATGGTTGCCTTTATTGGGGATTACAGGCGGCCAAATGCCTGTTTGTCCTGTTGATTATGTAGCCGATGCCACAGATTATATTGCGCATAAAGAAGGTTTAGATGGTCGTGCTTTTTGTTTAGTGCAAAATCCTGCGCCTAGCGTGGGCGATTTTATGCAAATCATGCTTACCGCTGCACATGGCCCAGACTTTGCTAAAAACTTTGATTTACCTGATATTAAAGTACCTAACAAAGCCAAAGAGTTGTTTAATAAATTTGCAGTAAGTGATTTAGCTACCACCATTTCCAACACCCTTGGCGCACCGATTTCGACCTTAACTTATGCGTTTAACAAGTTTGAATTTGACGACAAAAATACCCGTCAAGCACTTAAAGATAGCGGTATAAGCTGTCCACGCCTAGAAGATTACGCCGATAAGTTATGGGACTATTGGGAATGGAACTTAGACAGTTCTGCTTTTATGTCGGGCAAAGAGCTAAATGTGGTTAAAGGCAAAATTGCGTTAATTACAGGGGCATCGAGCGGTATTGGTTTAACAGTAGCTAAAAAACTAGGCAAAGCAGGCGCACACGTTTTATTAGTAGCGCGTGGCGTAGAAAAACTTGAGCAAACCGCCGAAATGATTCGTAAAGTGGGCGGCACAGCCACTATTTATCCATGTGATTTAGCTGATTTAAAGGCGATTGACGAAATGGCCGACCAAATTTTAGCTGACCACGGTCATGTGGATATTTTGGTTAATAATGCAGGACGTTCAATTCGTCGTGCCGTTATTGAATCGCTTGACCGTTTTCATGACTTTGAACGCACCATGCAACTCAATTACTTTGGTGCAGTGCGCTTAATTTTACGTTTATTACCGTCGATGAAAACCAACAAAAGCGGCCAAATTATTAACATTTCGTCGATTGGCTGTTTAGCTAACTCTCCGCGCTTTTCGGCTTATGTCGCCAGTAAATCCGCGTTAGATGCCTTCACTCGTTGTTTATCTGCCGAAGTTAAGCAGTACAACATCAACACTACGACTATTTATATGCCTTTGGTTCGTACTCCGATGATTGCACCAACCAAAATGTATGACTATGTGCCAACTTACACGCCAGACCAAGCGGCTAATTTAGTGATTAAAGCAATTGTCAGCAAACCTAAGCGCATTAAAACGCCGCTCGGTCAAACAGCGGAAATCTCTTATGCGTTATGGCCTAAAGTCAACGATGCTATTTTAAACTTAGGCTTTAAGTTGTTCCCGTCTTCTTCTGCCGCTAAAGGTGTTAAAGAAGACAAGCCATCTACTGCTGCCATTGTATTGGCCAATGTGTTACAAGGCCAACACTGGTAAGAGATACAAGATGATAACTGGGAGGATTTTTATCCTCCCTTTTTATTTGGTTGAAATTTCTGTAAACTTCCATTCTTTACGTCATCTCATGTCGCCCAAAATCTTGCACCTCTGTTAATAATCATTGACAATAGCGCGTTTTACTAATGCCTTATTTTTAAAAAAATCACAAAATAATAACGATGAAGCCCCCTCTCCCTCTGGGAGAGGGTTGGGGTGAGGGTGTATTTGGCAGCCTAAAACCTCACCCTAGCCCTCTCCTAACAGGAGAGGGAACATCATCGCTACTATGTTAAAATGTTCTAAGCTATATATTGATTAAACGAGCCACCCATGAATACCGAACACACCATTGACCCTACACCTGTCACCTCAAATAGTGAGCAACTAGCGGTATTAAAACAACATTTTCCGCACTGCTTTGACAAAGAAGGTCAATTTGTGTTGTCGCGTTTTGAGGAGGTGTTACAAGCGCACGAGGTAGCTACCACCCAAGAAAGTTATAAATTAGATTGGTTGGGCAAGTCTTATGCGCGTTTGTTGGCCAATGAGCCAATTCGTACTTTGTTAAGTGCCGATGTTACCCACAATAGCCAAGCCGCTAACCTTAACAGTCAAAACTTGCTGATTCAGGGTGATAATTTAGAGGTATTAAAGCATTTAAAAGGCGCGTACCGTGAAGCGGTAAAGATGATTTACATAGACCCGCCTTACAATACAGGTTCGGACGGTTTTGTGTATCAAGATGACCGTAAGTTTACGCCTGAGCAATTAGCCGATTTAGCCAATGTCAGTTTAGAAGAAGCCAAACGCATTTTAGACTTTACCCAACGTGGCGCAAACAGCCATAGTGCATGGTTGACCTTTATGTATCCACGTTTGTATGTGGCAAAGCAATTGTTACGTGATGATGGCGTGATTTTTATAAGCATTGATGATAACGAACAAGCGCAATTAAAGTTATTGTGTGATGAGGTTTTTGGGGAAGCGAATGTAGAAAGTCTTATTTGGAATAAAGAAGCTGAAGGCTCATCTGGCACGCTTAAACAAATATTACGTTATAGACTAATTCATGAACATATTCTTATTTGTTATAAATCAAAAGATAATGTACATTTTTCTCGTATTTCTGAACCACTTATCGGCAGAGAAAATGAGTTTCAAACAGCAAACTTAGCAGTAAATGAAGACTCTATAAAAATCGACCACCCTAATTGGCTAGAGATTACATCACCAAATGGTAAAAAATGGTTCAAACACTGGAAGTTTAATAATGATGAAATTAAAAGTTTTATTGAGGAGGACTTAATTTATTGGGGTAAAGATGGGAATAATCAACCTAGGCTTATTATTCCCACCGACCACCGCCGTAAAGTTTATAGCTCCTCAATTATAAATAAAGGTAGTACAACCGTTGGCAGAAAAGACTATGAAGAGTTAATGGAAATAGATACTTTTTCATATCCTAAACCCTTATCACTCATCAATTTTTTAATACAAATAAGCTCAACCAATTCTATCATCCTCGACTTTTTTGCTGGCTCTGGCACAACTGCCCACGCCGTCATGCAGCTAAATGCCGAAGATGGCGGCAATCGGCAATTTATTTGCGTACAACTAGACGAAAAAACCGACCCCAAAAAAGAAGCCTACAAAGCAGGCTACAAAAGCATTTTTGACATTACTCAAGCCCGAATCCAAAAAGCCGCGCAAAAAATCCAAACCGAACACCCCAACTACACAGGTGACTTAGGCTTTAAACTGTTTAAAACCGTGCCCATTTTTGATAACTATCAACAGCCTATTGCTCAGTTTGCCCCCAATTTAGCCCTGTTTGACGGCACACAATTAAGCCAACAAGACCTTGCCAACCTGCTCACTACATGGCAACTTCAACACAACATCCCACTTAGCCAAACACTCAACACCATCGACTTAGACGGTTATATCGCCCATTGGTTTAACGACACCTTATATTTAATGGCACAAGGTTTTGACTCCCCACACCTTAAAGCCTTTATTCAAAAACTCGACACCGACAACAGTTTTACCATTACCAAACTGATTATGTTTGGCTACAACATCAACAGCAAAATGCAGCGCGAAATTGACGAAGGCTTAAAAAACTATCGCAACAAAAAGTCTATTACCCTAGATGTGGTGGTTAAATACTAATGAAAACCTTTAACACCGCCACCGATGCCCCCAAACGTCAATTTCATTTTGAAGGCAACTTGCCGCATCAAGTTAAAGCCGTGGCTAGTATTGCCAATGTGTTTGAAAGCATAGACTTTATGCCTGTAACAGGTTTGCTTAAAGACGTGGCCAATCCACAATATGCCAATATCCCTTATACACGCAACGAAAATTGCCGTTTGTATTATCACGCTCTTCAATACACACGCCAAGGCAACCAAATTTTTGACGATAAAAGCCTCAAAACAGATATTTTTGCCGAAAGCCTTAATGACACTTGTAGGGTATTAGATATTGCTATGGAAACAGGCACAGGCAAAACCTACACCTACACCAAAACCATGTTTGCGCTCAACCAACAAAAAGGCATTTTTAAGTTTATTGTCATTGTGCCAACATTAGCCATTAAAGCAGGGACAATTAACTTTTTAAAATCAACCGCTTGCCAAGAACACTTTGCCTTAACCTATGGTCAAAAACGCCTACACTGCCATTTAGTGGATAGCCAAAAAAATAGCAAAAACAAAAAAAACAATGCCATGCCTCAAGCCATTGTTGACTTTGTGCAAGCCCAAAACGATGGCCAAAGTATTCATGTGTTAATAATGAATGCAGGCATGATTAACTCACCTACACTCAAACAATCGTTTGATAAAGGGTTGTTTGACCAATTTACTGTGCCTTTTGAGGGGATTGCCTCGGTTGCGCCCTTTATTATTATTGATGAACCCCACAGATTCCCCACCGAAAAAAAGACGTGGGAAAATATTCAGCTCTTTAAAGCCCAATTTATTCTAAGATTTGGAGCAACCTTTAATAATCAATACGAAAACTTAATTTATCGGTTAAGCTCGATTGATGCCTTTAATCAAAATTTAGTTAAAGGCGTATTGGCCTATGTGGAAAACTTTGCCGAAGGTCAAGACATTAGCCTTAAACTGCTAGACACAGACGGCACGGAAGCACGTTTTGAATTGTCTCATCAAAGCCATAAAAAACAATTTACACTGGCCAAAAATGACAGCCTGAGCCAAATTCACGCCGAAATGCAGCATTTGAATATCGAAAACTTAAACAAAAGTATCGTTGTACTGTCTAATGGTTTAGAGCTAAAACGTGGCGATATTATCAATCCTTATTCCTACGCGCAAAGTTTGCAGTTGCAAATGGTACAAAAAGCCATTGCCAAACATTTTGAGCTAGAACAAGAATTTTTTACCCAACATAGCCCACGCATTAAACCCTTAACCTTATTTTTTATTGATGCCATAGAAAGCTATCGCGGCAAAGACGGCCAACAAGGAGAGCTAAGTGCATTTGTTGAGCAGCAAATTACCGCTCATGCTCAACGCTTATTAGCCACCGAAACCAATGCCGATTATAGAGTTTATTTGCAAAAAACCCTTGACGATGTTGGCCGTACACATGGTGGTTATTTTTCTAAAGATAATAGTGACAGTGACGAAAAAGTCGAAACCGAAATTAACGAAATTTTGCACGATAAAGAGAGTTTGCTCGATTTAAACAATCCACGGCGGTTTATTTTTTCTAAATGGACGTTGCGTGAAGGTTGGGATAATCCAAACGTGTTTCAAATTTGCAAAATTCGCTCTAGTGGTTCACAAACCTCTAAACTGCAAGAAGTTGGCCGAGGTTTACGTTTGCCTGTGAATGAATATATGCAGCGTATTACCGATAAAGACTTTTATTTGCATTATTATGTCGATTTTTCGGAAGCTGATTTTGCCGAGCAATTAATTAACGAAATTAATCAAAGTGCCATTACTGACAGTCAACCTTTAGTCGCTAGCGAATTAAGCGATGAATTAATGGCCAAAGTATTAACCGCTTACCCCGATAAAAGCGAAGATGACATTGCCGACCATTTGCTTGAATTAGGCGCAACCAATGCCAGAGGCAAATTTAAGGACGGTGGTTTTGCCCTGTTTAAACAACATTACCCTAAAGTGTTTGCTCAAGCCACTCTTGATAGTAACAAAGTTAAAACCGCCACCAACGACAACAGCAAAACTAAAACCAAAATGCGACTTGCCAAATTTGAAGAGTTACGCGAATTATGGGAAAGCATTAACCAAAAAGTCATTTTGCAATACAACATTAAAGACGAAGCACAGTTTTATAGCTTGTTAATGGCGTATTTTGGGCAAGCACAAGCGCAATTTAAAACCAGTGGTGTGTCCACCATCGAAAAGCGTGTCAGTATTCAACATAATTTAGCGGTATTAACCGAGTCTGAATCCATTGATGACGATATTTTGCCAATCTCTACCCTTTCCTATCAGGATTTTTTAGTGGAGTTAGCCAATAGCCTCAAAGTCAATATGCTGACGCTGCATAAAGCCTTTGTTGTTATGCACCCTCAATTAAATATCAATCTTTATTTAAGCCGTAACACCATTAGACACATTAAGTCAGGCTTTGAACAATTTTTATTAGCCCATTCTTTTGCCAAGTTTTCGGTGAGTTATCAAGCCGTGAGTAGCACCGTTCATCCGACTTATTTTACCGATGCAACAGGCAAACCTTTAGCCGAAGTTGATGCAAGTCGTTTGGGGGTAAAATACAGCAGCGCAAAACCAGCCGATAACTATTTGTTTGCAGATGTATTTTATGACTCTGATTTAGAACAAGAAAACATCACCTCAAACATTAAAGGTGTCACTGTATTTAGCAAAATACCAAAAAACTCGATTAAAATTCCTGTGGCAGGTGGGAGTAGTTATTCGCCTGACTTTGCTTATGTGGTGGATTATGCCAATGGCTCAAAACGGCTTAATTTGGTGGTAGAAAGCAAAAACAAAGATGACATTGCATTAAGTACCGAAGAAATGCAAAAAATCAAACATGCTGAACAACTGTTTAGCCAATCAGAACAGTTAATTAACATTCAATTTAAAAAACAACTCAAACAAACACCTATGCTTGAGTTGATTAAGGGGATTATTCAGCACAAAGACTAAAGGCTTGCTGGTTGAGCGAAGTCGAAACCACTGTGACTCCGCTCGGTGACTATTTAATTTAAACGTTATAGCTTATTTTTAAGCAAAAACTCCCAATGGCAATTTAGCAATTGCCACGCTAATAATAAACATATACACCAGCAAAGCACTCACCAAAAAAACAACTTGTTGTTTGGTTGTTTTTGCCTTTTTAAAAGCCATTAAGCCTAAGCCGATGTACACCAAAAGCAAGGTCATTTTAACGTGTACCCAAGCAGGAAACTGCCCAGACACCACTAACATCGCAATCGCCGAAAATAATAAAATAGTATCAATCACATGGGGGCTAATTTTTACCCATTTTGCCTTTAGTTGAGGTGAATGCTGTAACAACCAACCTCCTCTTAATACAAAAAACAAGCCACTTAACACCACTGCTGTTATATGAATATGCTTTAAAATCAAATAACTACTCATTAAAAACTCACTTTTTATGCTGGCAAGCAGGACTATCTGGCGCTTTAGAAATTTCTTGCCATTCTTCGGGTGTATATAAATGTAAGGCTAAGGCATGTAAACCTTTTTCCATTTCGTCGGTGACTAAGGCATACACCATTTGATGACGCTGCACAGCACGTTTACCCACAAAATTAGGCGACACCAAGACACATTTAAAATGCGTTTCGGCGTTTTCGCCACCCCGATGATTATGTGACTCATTTAATAACTCCAAATGATTCACACTAAAATTTGCGTTAATACGCTGTTCGATTAAAGATTGACGCTGCATAAATAATGGCTCAGTAGTCTAATAATAGGCCATTTTAACACAGAAAATTATTTGCTCTTTAGCAAAAATGGGCGTATATATTATCAATATGGTACGATGGTACACAATTAAAAATCGGAGAACAATAAGATGAGCATAACAATTACTGCAACTACCCCAACAGATATTCGTTATTTTCCAGAAGCCGATGACGTTGCTCAACACATGACCGAGCAATCCATTAATGACATTATCGAAATTTTTAACACGCCACTACAAGGCAGTTATAACTGGGATTACTCCTCTATTGATGGTCGTATTCGTAAACTCTATCGTTTGGGTAAAGAGTTAAATTGGAATCAAGAGTTTGACCTAGACTGGAGTCAGGAGTTTTCTCAAGACCAATACCCTATGAACGAAAGTTTTAATCCCTTTGCGGGTTATGCTCCCTTTGAAAATTTAACTGCCGAACAAAAATTACGTTTTAGTTGGCATTATCAAGCATGGACGTTATCGCAATTTTTACACGGCGAACAAGGGGCTTTATTAGTAGCTTCACAATTAGTCTCTTGCGCCCCTACGTTTGACGCTAAATTATATGCCTCGTCACAAACTTTTGATGAAGCGCGTCATGTCGAAACTTTTAATCGTTATTTGCAAGAAAAAATAAAAATGATGTATGGCGTTACGCCATCACTCAAACTCTTACTTGATAAAGTATTAGCTGATGCCCGTTGGGATTTAAAATTTATTGGCATGCAAATTGTGATTGAAGGCTTAGCCTTAGCCGCGTTTAATACCATGCGTATGACATGTATGGATCCGCTACTTAAAGAACTTATTTATTTGGTGACTCGTGATGAAGCGCGTCATGTTACCTTTGGAGTCAATTATTTAGAGTATATTGTTAAACACCTTTCTCAAGAAGAAATTGAAGAACGCGCTCAATTTGCTTATGAGGCCTGTGTGGTTATGCGTGAACGTTTAATTGCCACCGAAGTATTTGCTGAGTTTGCTTGGGATGTAGAAGCCGCTCGTAAACACATGCTCGAATCCAGTGTGATGCAGTATTTTAATAAGTTTTTATTTACGCGCATTGTGCCTAATTTAGCCCGTATTGGTTTATTAACCGATACCGTACGTCCTAAGTTTGAAGCACTGGGTATTTTAGAGTATGAAAACTTAGTCAGCGACGGTGATATTGATTGGGCAAACCTGAGCCAGCCTCTGTACCAAGACCCTCAACCCAATGATGCACCAAACCATCATAAAGCCGCTTGATTTTTAAAGCACATAAGCCTATTTTTAAGGACTTAAGCCACACTTAAGTCCTTTTTTATTACGACAAAAAGACCTTATTAAGATTGTAACAATCGCTATTAGTTGTTATCTAATAAACACTCAAATATAAAATTAAAGGATTCAGCTTATGTCTAGCTCATCAAACTGCCCTAGCTGTCACTCGCGCCGCCAATTTTTAAGTACAGGTTTAGTGTTAGGTGCAGGATTAATTTTACCTGACTGGAGCTTTGCAGGTGGCTTTAGCCACAATTTACAAGGCAAGGTTTGGGTTAATGGCAGACTTGCTCATCAAAAAACACGCATTCAAGCCAATAGCTTAGTTACTACAAGCAGCCATGACACGAGCTTTGTAATTGGCAATAATGCCTTTAAACTAAGACCCAATAGCCAAGTCAAATTCACGCCCGTCTCTACATCAAGCCAAATTGCCATTTCCACACTACGCTTGATTAGTGGCGGTTTATTAAGTGTCTTTGGAACAGGTAACAAAAAGCTCATCACCCCTACAGCAACTATTGGTATTAGGGGGACAGGCGTATATATGGAAGCTGATGAGCAAAGCAGTTATGTATGTTTATGCTATGGCAAAGTTGATTTAGCGGCTAATCAGCAACCCGAAAAAAACACTCCTCTTGAAGCCACGCATCATGTTGGGCGACTTGTGGCTGCTAATGGTGCCATAGACAACGAAACCATGCGCGGGCATACTGATGATGAATTAATTGCCCTTGAAGCACTCGTAGGGCGAAAAGTACCTTTTACTAGCTAAGTTATACACAGAGGATTGTTTTATGGCCTTAAAAATCCATCACCTTAACTGCGGCACAATGTGTCCACATGGCGCACCTTTTATTAACGGTTATGGCAAAATTACTGATAACGGCCACATGGTTTGTCATTGTTTATTAATCGAAAGTAACGATGGTTTGGTGTTGGTGGACACAGGCTTTGGTATTGCAGATGTTAAAAATCCTAATCAACGTTTAGGTCATGCTTTTGTAGCAGGTGTACGCCCTGTTGCCGACTACCGCGAAACAGCCTATATGCAAATCAAAGAATTAGGCCTTAATCCTCAAGATGTACGCCATATTTTAGTCACGCATTTAGACATAGACCATGCGGGTGGCTTATCTGATTTTCCCGATGCAAAAGTACATATTTTTGCACCAGAATTTGAAGCAGCCATGAATCCTAACTGGCGCGAAAAGCAGCGCTACAAACAACATCAATGGGAACATGGTGTTAACTGGGTGACTTATCAAACACAAGGCGAAAAATGGAACGGTTTTGACAGTATTCGTGCTATTCCTGAGCTAAAAGATGAAGTGTTATTGGTTCCTCTAGTGGGACATACACGAGGACACAGTGGCGTTGCAGTGAACACCCAAGATGGTTGGCTATTGCATTGTGGCGATGCGTATTTTCATCACGATCAAATGAATGCAAACCCAAGCTGCCCTATAGGTTTAGAGATATTTCAACGCGGTTTAGCCGCTAGCAATAAAGACCGCGTACACAATTTGCAACGCTTACAGCATCTCGCGCACAGCACTAAAACCGAACAAGTACAACTCTTTAGCGCACATGACCCTGTAGAATTGGCGCGATATCAATAAATTTGCGTCAATCATCAATACAAATAGCCAAGAAGCCACTACAGTAATGGCTTCTTAGTTATTTGATTGATTTATATATATGTTTTGGTTTTTTTCGTTAATCACGCATGTTTTGTTATTAACCCAGCTACCATTGGTTTTTTTGATTGTCGTTGCTACTTTTATTATTACTTCTTTTCTATCTTTAAGTTTATCTTGTTATGCCTTAACTCAAAAATTCTCGGTCATTCCTTTATTTAAAGCCAGTAGTTTATTTATTATTCTTGCATTTATTCCTTTGTTTTTATTATCTTATTTTTTATATATCCCCAACAATTACGCCCTAATAATCAAACAAGTTGTGGCAGCATTTGCACTGTTATTGCCCCTTACTTTATTGATTTCTATTTTGCGTTATTATTTGCAACTTCATACACTCAAAATATGCTTTATTTTACTTTTAAGCGCACTAAGCCAAATTGCGTTTATTTTTATGATTGGTGCGCTATCGGCTTGGGCCAATCATCATGGTTGGCATTTAAATCTAGGCTAATTAATTGTTTGAGCCACGATGCAACGACAACAACGCATCGTGCATCATCGCCTGAATTTCTTCGCTAACAGCACGTTGGTCTTTACCATACACCGACACCCTTGGTAAAACCAACACCTCAACTTGAATGTGTTTTTCTTTTAACACCTTAAACAAATGCTCACCAAGTTCATCATCGCCAATAAAAGGGGCAATACGATTTAAATTGCCTTGTTGATCTTTATAACACAAGACAACGGGTTGAATGTCTGTTCCTGCGAGGCAGGCAGCATGAAATAATTTATGATAAAACCGTTTTAAAGCCTTGCCATCGGTCGTTGTCCCTTCAGGAAAAAACAACACCGAACGCCCTGCTTGTAAATGCTGTGCCATTTGACTAGATACGCTTTGAGCATCACCAGAGCCACGTTTGATATACAAAGTCCCTGCGGCTTTTGCTAAATGACGTACAACAGGCCATGAAGCCACTTCGGACTTAGATAAAAAGTGTACAGAAAAATGTGCGCCAATCACGGGAATATCCAACCAAGAAACATGATTACTAACCCATAATGCTGGACGTTTGTCTGCTTCACCATGCACGGTGATTTTTAAACCTAAGACACGACAAAAACGCTGTTGCCAAAATTTAATGACAGGTTGCTGATATGCTTTATGTGGAAAAAATAACGCACCACTTACTGCACCTAAAGCAAAACCCTCCCCTATATGCACACCTAAGCGCGCCAACCGTAGCCAAGACATCATATTTTGCGCATTTACCAACATACACCTTACTCAAACTAAGCCGACTTTAAAAAGCGTTGTGCATAACGCTCTGCCAAGGTTGCCACATCTAACACAATAAAAATATCTGCACAAGAAAACATTTCATCATAATAAGCAGCGCCACCTAGTTTAGCATTCATACGTAAATATGCCTTTAACAAAGGCGGTAACACTATTTTATTATCTGACGTGTTGAGAGTTTTATCTTGTGGTATTTGACGTTTGGGAATAACACGTTGCGTATGATGTACAAAATCATTTTCATCAAAACAATTCATCATGTTATTAAAAGAAGCTGTTGTATTTAAAGGGACAGAGGCACAACCAATTAAATAAGCAAAATCTTGTGCCAACAAATACTCTGCTAATGCTCCCCACAATACAGTAATTGCTGCACCTGAACGATAATCTTGATGCACACAAGTCCGCCCCACCTCTAAAACTCTACCCTGCAGATTAGGTAATAAAGGTGATAGATCAAACTCTTGTTCGGAATAAAACCCGTTCGTTAGTCGGCTATTTTCCACCGTTAATAAGCGTGTTGTCGCAATTAAACGCCCTTGTGTTGTATCATAAACGTTAAGATGTAGGCAGTGTGCATCATAACTATCTACGTCTAAACCCAAAGGATGATCAAAATGTACGCCATAGGCTTGGCTAAAAACATCAGCCCGTAATTTCTGAGCTGCTTGTATGGCAGATGCACTTTGAGCAAATTGTGCAATAAATTTAGGTTGTTTCATTGCATGAAGCTTGGCACCATCTAAAATGGTAGAAGCTGTTGCATTATTTAATGTATTCATTATTTACCTCTTCACTTAACACAGATGTTGTAAAGAAAAAATACGCCACCACTGTTACTATCTAATTGTGTTTCAACGGCAAAGCGGCATATCGTTCTGTCATGAAGTAAATATGCCCACACTGTATGTAAATAAAATGATGTTATAATGACCATTTGAAGTCATGTTGTTTGACAATAATTAAATTGCACATGAGACAAGGAATACATATGAGCAACGAAAGCCAAGCAACCGCTATTCCAACATGGGCATTGTTAGAGTTATTAGAAGGCCATGATATGTTGGCTATTGCCAATAAATTAGGTGTAGCACCTGAGGTACTCCAATCTTATGTTGTCAAACGCTTTTCGCAAATATGCGCCCAAATTGCACCACCTAGCCTATTACCTGTGGAAGACTTAGCACACGCTCTGGACAACATCGAAACCTATGTCTTTTTAAAAGATATTAATGGCTGTTACACCTATGCCAATCGTTTAGTGTGCGAGCTTTTTGCTCAGCCCTTAGAAACAATTATTGGCCACAATGACAGCGATTTTTTTAGTGAAGATACTGTAGATAATATTTATACAAACGACAAACTGGTATTAAGCACAGGTAAAACCATACAAGCAGAAGAAGCATTAACTGATAAAATCACAGGAGAGCATCGCACTTTTTTGGCCATAAAAATGCCGCTATACGATAATCAAGGTAAGGTACGCGGTCTGTGTGGTATCTCAACAGATATTACCGAACGTAAACAAACCGAAAACTCGCTACGCAGTAGTCAAGAATTATTATCTACCGTCTTAGATAACATGGGGGCTTGTGTGTACATGAAGTCGCCTAATGGCCGTTATTTATACGCCAATAGTGCGATGGCAGAATTAGTAAATAAAAACCCTATACAAATTATTGGCCATAAAGATACCGATTATTTTACATCAGACGTTAGCCAAGCCTTGCAAGAACATGATACACAGGTATTTGACAGTCTACAAAAGCTAGCAACGTTAGAAACGTTAGAAACCATTCAACAGTTAAATGATAATCAAATACACTATTACTGGTCAGTTAAAGTGCCATTACTGGGTAAAAATGGTAAACCCTATGCCTTGTTAGGTATTTCTACCGATATTACCGACCGTAAACGCCTAGAAGATAAACTTTTACATTTAGCAACTACAGACGAATTAACAGGCTTACATAATCGCCGTTATTTTTTACAGTTAGCCGAACAAAATTTAAACCGTAGCCGTCGTTATAAAGAACCATTTACTTTATTAATGTGTGATATTGATTTTTTTAAACATATTAACGATACCTTTGGTCATGCAACAGGTAATAAGGTCTTACAACGTATGTCTCAAACGATTAAAGACTCATTACGTGATAGTGATATTGCAGGGCGTATTGGAGGGGAAGAGTTTGCGATTGTTTTAGTACAAACGCCTATTGATACAAATGGATACGAAGTGGCAGAGCGGTTAAGACTAGCTATCGAGTCAACCGTCATCGTGTTAGATGACGGCCAAGAAGTCCCGTTAACGATTAGCATTGGTGCTGTAGAACCCATTTACCCACATGACACACTACCCACATTAATGCAACGTGCCGACCAACTCTTGTATCAAGCTAAACGTAATGGCCGCAATCAAGTGTGTCGGCCATAGGTTTAGCTTTTTTGTTTTAAGTAACGCTTATTATTGGTAATTAACGTCCCTACCCCTTCATCCGTAAATATCTCTAATAAACCTGCATGAGCCACACGACCATCAATAATATGTGCGCTCACTACCCCTCCTTTTACTGCCTCTAAAGCACAACTAATTTTAGGAATCATGCCACCATAAATTGTACCATCGGCAATTAATGCATCTACATCCTGTGTAGTTAGTCCTGTTAAAATCTTTTTATCTTTATCTAATACACCTGTAATATTAGTCAGTAAAATTAACTTCTCGGCTTTTAAGGCTTCTGCAACTTTTCCTGCCACTAAGTCAGCATTGATATTATAAGACTCGCCATTATCACCCACCCCTACAGGCGCAATGACTGGTATAAAATGACTAGACACAAACATATCTAATACGTCTGTTTTAATACCTGCCACTTCTCCTACTTGGCCAATATCTATTCTTTGCACCGTGCCATCTTCTAAAGTCTTTTCTAGGTACATTTTTTTGGCACGAATTAAATTACCGTCTTTCCCTGTTAAACCCATGGCACGGCCACCATTTTTATTGATTAGGCTCACGATAGACTTATTGACCAAACCACCTAACACCATCTCTACAATATCCATGGTTTCAGCATCGGTAACACGCATACCATCAATAAACTCAGACTGTTTACCAATTTTTTTGAGCAAATCACCAATTTGAGGGCCACCACCATGCACCACAATGGGGTTAAGCCCTACGGTTTTTAATAACACAATATCACGTGCAAAAGAGTTTTCTAATTCAGGATCAGTCATGGCATTACCACCATACTTAACCACAATAGTCTTACCTGCAAATCGCTGAATATACGGTAAGGCTTCTGTTAAAACTTTGGCAACATTTAAGGCCGCATCACGTGATAAAGTCATATTTTCTCTCAAGTTTCTATTTAACACTTACATTTCAGGACTGACGCATTTCACCGAACACGTGCGTTTACCCTTACTCTAGCTCTCTTTCAGAGGGAGAGAGAACTCCCTCACCCCTTGGAAGAGGGTTGGGATGAGGGAAGCAATAAGCGATAACTCGTAAGTCCTAATTTATAAAGAAAAGCTCATTTAAAAGCCCAACAACATCATAGGATCTGCTTTTTGTAACAAGTCTTTAAAGGTGGACTTTACTTGTTGTAGTTCACCTTCACTATTGGCTTCAAAACGTGCCACCAAATACGAACCTGTATTAGAAGCTCTCACAATACCCCAACCATAAGAAAACTCAATCCGTAAGCCATCTACGGTGCTAATATTGGCATTAGGCATATCTTTATTCTGATTAACCACGGTCTGAATTAACGATATCTTTTGAGATTCATCGATAGGAATCTGAATTTCGGAGGTAGAGCAACGCTCAGGAAATTGGGCAAATAACTCATCCGAAGAACAATCATTGTTGGCTAAAATTTCTAAAAAACGCGCCGCGGCATATAAGCCATCATCAAAGCCACCCCAACGGTCTTTAAAGTAAAAGTGGCCACTCATCTCACCCGCTAACAAACCACCTGTTTCTTCCAAGCCTTGCTTTAAGAACGAATGCCCTGTTTTAGTCATCACAGGACGACCACCATTGGCAGTAATAACAGTGACTAAATCTCGGCTACACTTAACGTCAAATAAAATATCCGCACCAGGTTGTGTGGCTAATAACTCTTTAGCAAATAACATCAGCAATTTATCACTGGCGATGACTTTGGTGTTATTTGTTACTACAACTACTCTGTCACCATCACCATCAAATGCTAAGCCTACATCTGCACCACTGATAGCAACATCACTTAACAAATCATCTAAATTTTCTAACTTGCTAGGATCTGGGTCGTGATTAGGAAAGTTACCATCAGGCGTACAATATAATTCACTAACGGTACAGCCTAAATTTTGCAACATTTTGACCGCCATCGGCCCTGCTACGCCATTTCCTGCATCAACAACAACATTAAAATCACGCGCCAAAATCACGTCATCATGAATCGCTTGTAAATAATCATCGTTAATGTCACGTACCACATAAGAGCCTTTGCCTTTGCTAAAGTCTTTATCCAAAATACGCTGACGTAATGCTGCCACTTCGGTATCAACCAAAGTGTGATGCGCTAACATCACTTTAAAGCCATTATCGGGTGCAGGATTATGACTTGCAGTGACCATCACGCCACTGCCTGTACCCATATTTTTAGCGGCATAATACAATACGGGCGATGGTACTTGGCCAACATCCACGACATCACAACCACTTTCTTGCAAACCAGAAACCAAGGCTTTTTGTAAATCGAGACTCGACAAGCGTGCATCACGACCTACAATAATGGTTCGCTCACCACGAGTACGCGCTTCTGAACCAATAGCTAAACCGATTTGATGTGCCAAGGTTGTACTAATTTCAGTGTGAGCTTTACCCCGAATATCATAAGCTCTAAAAACATGGGCAGGGATATTTACTTCTACGGCCTGTTGCAGCTGCATTTTTTGATATTCTAAGGATTGAGTATCTATTTTAGCTTCTACTTTGGCAGACTTAGACTCCACAGATTGTTTGGCGGAGTCTAAACTCAACATATCTGCTTCATCATATTTAGGTAACTCTACTTCCTCTTTTTTCGCCAAGCTATTAATATCCGTTGGTGTCATCTCTATATCGGCTAGAGCATCAAGCTCGCTTTTCTTTTCTTCTTGCTTAATAGAGGCTGCAATCACGGGGTTTGAGACTAAAGTACCTTGCAAACCTTTAGTTAACTCAAAGTTTAAAGGCGTTGCGGGAGTTTCACCTTTAAGCATACTTTGAATGGCTGTCATATCTTGATTTAAAGTGTGGTCAAATTTTCGTACCAAACGCACCATTGCTATAACTACGCCAATTGCTGAAAAAAATAACATTCCAATAATAATATACACTTTACCTTTACGCACAGGTGCTTCAATACGCAAATACCAATTGGGGTTATTGACCTTAATCACAGCACTATTTAGATTATCTGCATTAAGATTAACAATCGCTTCTTCTTCTCCTTCTTTACTTATTTTTTGTATAAGTTTAATTTTTCCGCCTTCTTGTTTACTAAAGCCTTCTAAACTTTTGCGCAAATAATCAAAGGGAGTATTAATTAACAATACGCCTTTTCCATCGGATAAAGGCTTAACCATTGCTAAAATTTGAATATTCTTATCTACACTCATTTCGGGTGCAACGTTGCCCCCTTGTGCTGCCGCACGACGTAACAAATCTTGGTTGCTAAAACTTAGTTTTTTAGGGGTTTCTTCGTCACCTGTTAAAACCACCTGTGCCAATACAGTACCAGGAATATTACCCACAATAATGTCGGAAGGTTGGCTAGCAAGCTGTTTTGCAAAAGCATCTTGTTGGTCTAAAAAGTTATTAACCACATCAACGGCACGTTGCTCATACTGCTTTGCTTCTTGCTGTTGTTGGTTTTTTTGGTCAGTTATTGCAATCACACCAATAACGGTAATAAGCACTAATAACAATACCGTGACACCCACTACAAACGGCAAAGCCATTTTAAATACGCTTTTTTGCTTAGCCAATTTCTTCTTCCTCTAATTATCTTTTTATTACTGACGGAGCATCTAAAAATACTTAGGTGCGCCCAGAATGGCCAAATCCACCAGCACCACGTTCTGATGCAGAAAACTCTTCAACAATTTCTAATTGTGCCTGCAATACTGGCACAAGCACATATTGTGCCAAACGCTCACCAACTTCAATGGTAAAAGCACTTTTGCCACGATTCCAACAAGATAGCATTAGTTCGCCCTGATAATCGGAGTCTATTAACCCCACTAAATTACCTAACACAATACCGTGTTTATGGCCTAAACCCGAACGAGGCAACACTAAACCCGCATAAGCAGGATTTTGAATATAAATCGCTAAGCCAGTACCGATTAACTTGGTCTCGCCCGCTTCAATGGTTAACGGTTCACTAATACAAGCGCGTAAATCCAAGCCTGCCGAGCCTACTGTTGCATAATTAGGCAGGGGAAATTGTGTGCCAATGCGGTCGTCTAATACTTTAACTTGTAATTTCATGGTTTGTATCTGTTAAAAGTTGTTGAGCGCATACAGCAACTAGCTGACGCGCAATCTGTGATTTAGGGGCTTTTTCGAGTTTGAGCATTCCTTCGCGCCAAAAAACCGTCATGGCATTATCGTCACTCTGAAAACCAATATCGGTACGAGAAACATCATTACAGGCAATTATATCTAAATTTTTGCTACTTAGTTTATGACGCGCATACTCTTCTACACGTTCTGTTTCGGCAGCAAAGCCCAAAACAAAGGGTTTATTAGGTGCTTGTGCAATAGTGGCCACAATATCAGGATTTTTAACTAACTCAATAAAGATATTATCACCTTGTTTTTTAATTTTTTGTTCGGCAATACTCGCAGGACGATAATCAGCAACGGCGGCGGTGGCAATAAATAAATCACAACCTTCGGCAACCGCTTTTTGGCTTGCCACTAACATATCTAAGGCACTAATAACTTTGATTCGTTGCACACGCTCAGGCGTAGGCAAATGCACAGGCCCACTAATTAGCGTGACTTGCGCGCCTGCCTCTATACAAGCCTCTGCCAAACAAAAGCCCATTTTACCCGAGCTATGATTAGTAATATAACGCACTGGGTCTAAGTTTTCTTGAGTTGGCCCTGCGGTAATTACCACACGTTTGCCTGTTAACACTTGGGTTGCAAATAAATCAGCACAACATTGAGCCAACTCTGTGGCCTCTAACATACGCCCCATACCAACATCACCACAGGCTTGACTACCCGACGCAGGATAAAACACATTTACGCCTTGTTGCTCTAAAGTGGCAATATTATCTTGGGTAATTTGAGCTGCCCACATTTGCTGATTCATAGCAGGGGCAACGGCACGTTTGGCACGTGTTGCCAACCATAGAGTAGTTAACAAATCATTAGCTACGCCATGTGCCAAACGCGCAATGACATCGGCACTGGCAGGGGCAATTAATACCACATCTGCCCAACGTGCCAACTGAATATGCCCCATGCCTGCTTCGGCTGCAGGGTCTAATAATTCGGTGTGAACTGGATTGCCCGATAAAGCTTGCATGGTTAACGGGGTAATAAACTGTTGCGCGGCAGCTGTCATCACCACATGCACATCAGCCCCTGCATCTTGTAAGCGACGCACCAAGTCGGCACTTTTATAAGCCGCAATGCCACCACTTACCCCTAAAATAACTCTTTTTTGCCTAAGCGTTGCTAACATAGGTTAATTTCGTCACATCAAAGATAAAAAGACACTTTTACTTATAATTAATAAAAGCATCAAAACAAAGGGTCAAAGATACCATAATCATCAAACTTTTGCTAAAGTCTAGAATGTTCGTTGGATTTTGATTTTAAGGACAAAAAATGGCAATAAAGGACTGGCCTACAGACGACCGCCCACGAGAAAAACTCTTGCTACGTGGTGCAGAAGTTCTCTCTGATGCCGAATTATTAGCGGTATTTTTGCGTACAGGTACACCCAACAAAACCGCCGTTGATATAGGCCGCGATTTAATGCGTGGTTTTGGCTCATTACGGCAATTACTTGACTCACCTGCCGAAGCAGTACTCGCTCAAGAAGGCATTGGCACAGCCAAATATGCCTTATTAATGGCCTCTTTAGAATTAGGTCGGCGACATTTGGCTCAATCGTTAACCGAAAAAGAACTACTCACTAATCCAAACATGGTCAAAAACTTTTTGCGCGCCAAATTACGTCACCAAACGCATGAAGTTTTTGCTGCGTTATTTTTAGATAGCCAAAATCGTTTATTAAGTTTTGAAACTTTATTTACCGGCACACTTGATAGCTGCGCGGTACATCCACGTGAAGTCGTTAAACGAGCTTTAGCTTTACACGCTGCTAGTATTATTTTTGCTCACAATCATCCATCTGGCTGTGCTGAGCCATCTGCTGCCGACAAACAAATTACGCAGCGTCTAAAATCTGCCTTAGCTTTACTAGATATACGGGTTTTAGACCATTTAATTGTAGGCAATAGTGAGGTGGTTTCTTTGGCGGAGCGTGGTTTAATCTAATTTATCAATTGCCACTAGCCACATTAAGCCCTATAATCCTGCACCCTTTGCTGTGTGTTACATATAGCAATTTAGCGAATCCAGTTTTGAACTGAGGTTCTTACTCCTTGCCCCTGCAAAATTAAGTGCTTGGGCTGTTAACCCGTAAGGAGCAATTATGCGTCATTACGAAATCGTTTTGCTGATTCATCCAGACCAAAGCGACCAAGTCTCTGCTATGGTAGAGCGTTACACCAGTGCGGTAAATGACTCTGGTGGTCAAATTCATCGTTTAGAAGATTGGGGTCGCCGTCAATTGGCTTACCCTATCAACAAAATCCATAAAGCCCATTATGTGTTGTTAAACATCGAATGCGGTCAAAACATTGTGGACGAATTGGGCGAAGCCTTCCGCTATAACGATGCAATCATCCGTAATGTTATCATCCGTCGTGATGAAGCCATTACTGGTGAATCCTTGTTAGCTAAGAGTGCCGAAGAAAAACGCGCTCGCAAAGCTGCCCGCTCAGATGACCATAATTCATCTGATAGCGAAGGTTAATTTTTAGGAGATTCGTCATGGCACGTTTTTACCGTCGTCGCAAGTTCTGCCGTTTTACCGCAGAAAACACCACATATATTGACTACAAAGATTTAGAAACTTTGAAGCAATACGTCACTGAAAATGGCAAAATTGTACCTAGCCGTATTACAGGTACAAAAGCGCGTTATCAGCGTCAATTGGCATTAGCCATCAAGCAAGCCCGTTATTTGGCTTTGCTCCCTTACACCGACAACCATCAGTAAGAGGTGTACCATGGAAGTCATTCTGCTTGAAAAAGTTGCAAACCTAGGTGCTTTAGGCTCTAAAGTCAGTGTTAAAGCTGGTTATGGCCGTAACTTCTTGATTCCTCAAGGTAAAGCCGTTCCTGCAACTCAATCTAATTTAGATGCTTTTGAGGCACGTCGTGCTGATTTAGAGCGTCAAGAAGCCGAAATTTTAGCAACTGCACAAACACGTGCAGAACAATTGGCTGCTTTAGCCATTGTTATTGCTGCTAAATCTGGTGACGAAGGCAAACTCTTCGGTTCTGTTGGTACGCGCGATATCGCTGCTGCCATCACAACCGCAGGTATTGCTGTTAGCAAAACAGAAGTACGCTTACCTAACGGTGCGTTACGCAATACTGGCGCATACAAAGTTGCGTTGCAATTGCATAGCGATGTTATGGCTGAAGTTGCTTTAACTGTTGTTGCTGAATAATTTAGATAACTTGTAAAAGTATTTTAAATCGTTCCAAAAAAAGCACTGTTACTTTTATTAGACTTACGCGGTTATCGCTTATTTGCGGCGCAATGCGTAAGTCCTATTTTAGTAATAGTGCTTTTTTGTTTGTCAAGACTAACAAAATACTAAAAAACGGCCTATGATAGCCCTCATTCCCTTGCAACCTTAATATAACGCCTGTCTTTTAGATGGTGAGTTTTTGCTACCCTATTTTTTAACACAAAAAATATTTATGTATATTTTTCAATTAGTTAGCAAAATCAAGCTCTAGGGCTTTTTAACTAATCGCTTTAAATTCAACGTATTATAGAGCTTATACATTTGTCGCTTAGTTGTTTACTCTCCCCAATTATAGAGAGTTAAGATGGTAAAGCGGCTATTGCGTAAAATTCCAATATGTAGGCTGCTGTCTGTCTTTTTTAGGATGTGTTTATGAATACTAATCTTCAGTATGAGGATGATGTGGTTACTTCCTTAAAAGTTCCGCCACATAGCTTAACTTTAGAGCAAGCCATTTTGTCGGGTATTATGACCGAACCCGAAATTTGGGACAGCTTAGAAGCGATTGTGGGCGAGCATGATTTTTACTCACCACGTCATAAAATGATTTTTGCTGCAATTGCTCATTTAATTCGTGCCGACCAACCTTGTGATGCCTTATTAGTTGCCAAACACATGGAAGACTTTGGTACATTAGCCAAAGCAGGCGGCGAAGCCTACTTAGAACAAATTTTAAAAGACTCGCCCGCCACCACAGCCAATATTGTTATTTATGCCGAACGAGTGCGCGAGTTTTCGATCTTACGACAACTGATTAGCTCAACTAACGAAATTGCCACCCTTGCCTTTCATCCTAAAGGTGAATCTGCATCAACCATTTTAGACCAAGCCGAAACCAAAATTTTTGCCATTGCCGAACAACAAAAAAATCGCTCGGCTAAAAGTGGCCCGCAACTCATTAAACCTTTATTAGCCAAAACCATTCAAAAAATTGATGAACTTTATCACTCCAGCGACGCCTTAACAGGTATTAGCACAGGATTTACCGACCTTGATAAACGTACTTTAGGTTTTCATGGTGGGAGTTTAGTGATTCTCGCGGCGCGACCTAGTATGGGTAAAACCACCCTTGCCATGAACTTGGTTGAGAGTGTTATTTTTAATACTGACTTACCGGCCTTAGTTTTTTCTATGGAAATGCCTGCCGAACAACTGTTATTACGGATGCTGTCCTCTATTGGTGGTGTTGACCAAGGGCGTATTAGGTCAGGTAAATTAGAAGATGAAGATTGGCCACGTGTGACTTCTGCCATGACACAACTTAGCGAAAAGCTACTTTATATTGATGATAGTGCGGCTTTGCCTCCTTCTGAGTTACGTGCCAGAGCGCGGCGTGTGGCACGTGACCACGGCGGCAAAATGGGCTTAATCATGGTCGATTATTTGCAGCTAATGCGTGTACCAGGTTTTGATGCTGGCAATAGGGTTAACGAAGTGGGCGAGATTTCTCGCTCCTTAAAAGCCTTAGCCAAAGAATTAAATTGTCCCGTTGTGGCCTTGTCACAGTTGAGTCGTAACGTAGAGCAACGCCCCAACAAACGACCTGTTATGTCAGACTTGCGTGAATCGGGCGCGATTGAGCAAGACGCTGATTTAATTATGTTTATTTACAGAGACGAGGTTTATAATCCCGAATCTAAAGATAAAGGCACAGCCGAAATTATTATTGCCAAACAACGTAACGGCCCTATTGGTACGTCACGTTTAGGCTTTCTTGGTCATTTAACCAAGTTTGCCGACTTAGCCCCCGAATACTATCGACCCGATGATGAATAATGCGTGATGCTCACCTAACCATTAATCGTGCTGCGTTATTACATAATGTAGCGCAAGTTAAACACCATGCGCCGCACGCCAAAGTAATGGCCATGGTCAAAGCCGATGGTTACGGGCATGGTGCGATATTGGTCTCGCAAATATTGCAACATCAGGTAGATGCGTTAGGCGTGGCGTTTTTGGCCGAAGGCTTGGCATTACGCCATGCAGGAATTACTTGCCCTATTGCGGTATTACAAGGCGTATTTAATGCCACAGAACTTGAGCAAGCCTTTGAGCATGACTTTTATTTAGTGGTGCATCAACAAGCACAAATTGAGTTATTGGCTCAATATCATGGTACTAAAAAAACCTTAATTTGGCTGAAAGTTGACAGTGGTATGCATCGTTTAGGCTTTATGCCTGTTGACGTTTTAGCCGCCTATCAACAACTTAAACCACTGCATTGTGTACAAGAGATTATTTTAACCAGCCATTTTGCCTGTGCTGACGACCTAGACTCGCCCCAAACACCTCAACAACTGGCTGTGCTTGATAACTTAGCCACGCAACTACCACCGCTTGCACGCAGTTTTGCTAATTCGGCAGCTATTTTGGCATGGCCACAAAGTCATCATCAGTGGGTACGCGCTGGTATTATGTTATATGGTAGCTCGCCTTTTGCTAACAAAAGTGCGGCACAACTTAACCTACAACCTGTAATGACGCTTAACACGCGAATTATTGCCATACGCACCATTGAAGCAGGCGATAGTGTCGGCTATGGCTGCACATGGCACGCGACACGTCCTACACGTTTGGGCGTAATTGCCATTGGTTATGGTGACGGTTATCCACGTCATATTTTGGCTAATACGCCTGTATTGGTTAACGGCCAAGCAACGGTGATTGTGGGACGAGTGAGCATGGATATGATAACCATTGACCTCACAGATATTGAGGCACAATTGGGCGATAGCGTGACGTTGTGGGGCGACGGTTTGTCTGCCGATACCATTGCCCCGTATGCCAACTCAATTGGTTATGAGCTTTTTTGTCAGGTTACGACTAGAGTTAGACGGTTGGTAAATTAAAGTTTAAAAAGCCACACCATCAATACTAAACTTTATTTTTTTGCTAAAAAAGGCGCAAAACAATGCGCCTTCTTACTGACTCATTTATTAAATAGCCGCTGCCAACTCTGCTCCTTGCCTAATAGCACGTTTAGCGTCTAACTCAGCCGCTACGTCTGCACCACCAATCAAGTGAACTTTTTTACCTAAGCCTTCAATCGCAGCTTGTAATTCGCGCTGCGGCTCTTGACCTGCACAAATAATCACATTATCAACTGCTAATAATTGAGCTTCGCCATTAACGGTAATATGCAAACCTTCATCGTCAATTTTGTTGTACTCAACACCCGTTATCATGTGTACGCCTTTTTTAAGCAATACCGCACGATGCGCCCAACCTGTGGTTTTACCAGGCCCTGTAATTTTTTTGTTTTTACGTTGCATCAAATACACTTCGCGTGGGCTGGCATCCACCTCTTCTTTTACGCCTTCAATACCACTACGTGCTTGTAAGGTTTTATCAATGCCCCATTCGCGTAAATAGGTATCAATATCTAAACTTGCAGGTACATGATGTGGGTCATGGGTTAAATATTCTGATGTATCCATACCAATACCGCCTGCACCAATCACTGCCACCTTTTTACCCACAGGCTTTTTGTCACGTAGTACCTCAATATAAGACAATACTTTAGGATGGTTCACACCTTCTAAGGGCAAAGCACGAGGCGCAATACCTGTTGCCAAAACCACTTCGTCAAATTCAGCCATATCGTCCGCAGCAACACGCTTACCTAATTGTAAAGTTACACCATATTTTTTAATCATTGCACCAAAATAACGAATCGTCTCGTAAAACTCCTCTTTACCTGGTACTTGTTTGGCAATGTTAAATTGACCGCCAATTTGGGTATCTTGGTCAAATAAAGTGACGTTATGGCCACGCTCTGCCGCTACCGTCGCAAAAGACATTCCTGCTGGGCCTGCACCAATGACGGCAATATTTTTGGGCTTATCGGTTTTAACGTAAATTAATTGGTCTTCATAACAGGCTTGAGGGTTAACCAAACACGATGCTTGACGCAAAGCAAACGTGTGATCTAAACAGGCTTGATTACAGCCAATGCAAGTATTTACTTCTTCTTCTTTGTTGGCTGCTGTTTTGTTAACCCAATCTGGGTCGGCTAACATGGGACGTGCCATCGACACCATATCAGCATCGCCACGCGCAATAATATCATTGGCGTGCGTAGGCATATTAATACGGTTAGAGGCGGAAACAGGAATACTGACCGCTTCTTTAACTTTGCGTGTGACCCATGCAAATGCAGCACGCGGTACCATCGTCGCGATGGTTGGAATTTTGGCTTCATGCCAACCAATCCCTGTATTAATAATATTCACGCCTGCTTTTTCTAATTCTTTAGCAAGGATAATAACTTCATCAAAAGTCTGGCCATCGGGCACTAAATCTAACATCGACAAACGATATACAATAATAAAGTTTGTACCAACACGCTCACGAGTACGGCGTACCACTTCTAAAGGAAAACGCATACGGCGTTCAAAATCACCACCCCATGCATCATCACGTTCATTACCACGAGTCGTTAAAAATTGATTGAGTAAGTAGCCTTCTGAGCCCATGATTTCTATGCCATCATAACCTGCTTGTTGCGCTAAGGCTGCGGCATTAACCCAATGAGCCAATTCTTGCTCAATGACTTCTTCGGTCATTGCTTGAGGAGGAAAAGGATAAATTGGCGATTTTTTGCCAGAAGGCGATACATTGACTGGATGATATGACTGACGGCCTGCATGCAAAATTTGCATACAAATACGACCACCAGCGGCATGAACTGCATCCGTAATGACTTTATGTTTTTGAGCATCAGCCTCGGTAGTCATGGTACACATGCCAGGCCCTAACACACCCAACTCAGAGGGAGAAATACCGCCTGTAATAATTAAACCTACCCCACCTGCGGCACGACGTGCAAAAAAAGCCGCCTGTCTTTGGGGTGGAAACTCTTCTAAACCTGTGTGCATCGACCCCATAATGACACGATTGGGAAGGGTCACAAAACCTAAATCTAAAGGCTGTAAAATATGCTCAAATGGACGGGACATGACAAACCTCAGCTAACGCTAAATAGGGAGTAAGGCGATTCTTATGGCATAACAGGCTGTATTTCGTCAATTCAAAACACAAAAAACAAGCACCATCGTACCAAAACAGATTAAATCAACCAAAATTTTCCCGACAATAACGCGCACTGTGATTTTAAACAAGCCGTTTTAACGACCTTTGAGTTCGCACTAAAAACGCCTTGATTATAACTTTTAATTATAACTCGGTCGCATCGTCGCAATATTCATAGTCTTCGTAGTCAGCCCACTCATCAACAAGGTTATCTTCGCGCATTTCTAATAATTCCATCATAGTCTCCTCGACGTTGTGTTAGTACCAGAGCCTCAGTCTCTAGTTATCTTTGATAGTAGTATTACAAAGCACTGCAATTACCGTACCATGACAAATACAATACAGTTTTATGACGATTAATAAGAACAAATCTCATTTAAACAAATTCATCTATAAATAGGAGTCAACGCGCAAATTGTATCTAGGTAGAACTTATGCCATTATCAAATGCTCTAATAATGACTTTCATTTAGGATAAGCAATGAATACCCCCTCTCCCTCTATCAAAGATTTAGTCCTGATTGTGGTAAGCCGCCCCGACGACAGCGATGCGCGTCAGCTTTTATATCGTCACATTAAACAAGCTCAGTTTTTTTTGGCAGCTTATGCTGTGCCTTTGGAACTAAAACAAGCACTAGGTATAAGTCCTTTAATTATCAATGAGTCTTTTACCAAAATCCCATTACAAATGGCGACTAAAAATGGCAGCAATGCCCTGATTGCTTATGTAGATTTAGAAACGCTACAAGCGAAAGCCCCTAATCATTGGCAAATAGAAGTCACGGGCAAAGACCTACTCAATTTATTATTAATGAGTCCTAATTTTGATGCTGTGATACTCAATACCGCACAAGGTTGGGCTGGAATTACTAAAGAAGAAGCCACGATGCTCACTAGCACTGTTGCCTAAAAACGCAAGCCAACAAAAAACGCACTCCATTGGTGCGCTTTTTGTTGTTGGGCAGCAAAAAAACCGCCTATCACAGTGGTACTTGTAAACTCACCAAAGGATTGACAAACGACTCGCCTCGTTTGAGTTTGTCGTACATTTGAGTATCGCTCCACTCATTACAAACTTGAGTCGAAAAGATAATATCGGCCAACACAATTAAACCCATGCGTGGATTGTCTATATCTGATTTAAAACATTGCGCGTAGCCTGTTTGTGTTTCGTGAACAATCACCGAATGTAACACCACATCGGCTTCGCCATTTTGCATAGTGGTCTGTTTTAACATCGCATCAATTAATACAAAAAACACCCGCGAAAACTGCTCTGCCGACGGAGAAACAGGCAAACTAATCCAACGCGCACTAAATTTTTTGCAATAGTCTATATACTCCGCGTCGTCTTTATCCCAAAACGCAATGGCATGATCAAAGCTGTCTATTAAATCTTTAATATGGCCTTTTAACAAACCAAAGTCATACACCATTTGACCGTTGTCTAAGGCGTGAGCTTCTAAAATAATTTCGATTTGATAACTATGGCCATGAATCGAACGACTGCACCGCTGACTAGAGCAGTTACGTACAATATGAGCATTTTCAAAACGAAATAATTTGCGAATTAACATAAAACAGCACATTTTAAGACTAAAGATTAAGATGCAGATTCTAACAGAAAAAACTTGTTATGCGTTTTATTCGCATCTTGGCGACAGCTTAGGTACAATGTAGCGGTTTTTAAAATCATCAGGAGCTTAAAATGAAACAACCCGTTCGCGTTGCCGTTACAGGCGCAGCTGGTCAAATTGGTTATAGCCTATTATTTCGTATTGCTAGCGGTGAAATGTTGGGCAAAGACCAACCAGTCATTTTGCAATTATTAGAAGTACCTTTCGAAAAAGCGCAACAAGCGTTGAAAGGTGTCATCATGGAATTAGAAGACTGTGCTTTTCCTTTAGTCGCTGGCATTGTAGCAACTGATGACCCTAATGTTGCGTTTAAAGATGCAGACATTGCTTTATTAGTCGGCGCACGTCCACGCGGTCCTGGTATGGAACGTAAAGATTTATTGCAAGAAAACGCAAAAATCTTCACTGTACAAGGCAAAGCATTAAATGACGTTGCAAGCCGTGACGTTAAAGTATTAGTTGTTGGTAATCCAGCAAACACTAATGCTTATATCGCCATGAAATCTGCACCCGATTTAAACCCAGCTAACTTTACTGCTATGTTGCGTTTAGACCATAACCGTGCTTTATCTCAATTGGCCAACAAAACAAGTCGTGCCGTTGCTGATATCGAAAACATGGTTGTTTGGGGCAATCACAGCCCAACAATGTATGCTGACTACCGTTTTGCAACCGTTAATGGTGATGGCATAAAAGCCTTAATTAATGATGAAGAATGGAACCGCACTGTGTTCTTGCCTACTGTTGGCAAACGTGGTGGTGCTATTATTGAAGCACGTGGTTTATCTTCGGCTGCTTCGGCTGCTAATGCCGCTATCGACCATATTCATGATTGGGTATTGGGTACAAATGGCAAATGGGTAACAATGGGTATTCCTTCTGATGGCAGCTACGGCATTCCTGAAGGCATTATCTACGGTGTGCCTGTAACCTGTGAAAACGGTACTTATACCCGTATTCAAGGTTTAGAAGTTGATGCGTTCTCTCGCGAACGTATGGACTTTACCTTAAATGAATTGTTAGAAGAGCGTGATGGCGTAAAACACTTATTGCCATAATCTGCTTAATATCTAATATTAGTAATAATTAATTTTAGATACGCAAAGGCCTACTTACATAAGTAGGCCTTTTTTATTGGCTTCATTTTGTACTGTGTCTGGGATAACTTTATATAGCAACGCAAGGCGTACACAGATATTCAATAGTCGCTACTTACGCAATCAAAACAGATAGCACTTGCCGCAAACCCTTTGATAAGGTATGAATACTATCATTATTAAAAACTTGTATTAGAACAGCTACTTTTTGCGCTATATCGGCTTTTTAGGGTTCAATACCTTACTATTTAACAAGCTCAGCGTATAAGTCCTAAAATGCTGTTGTATCATTATTTAGGTATTTATTGTGATAGACGCGGAAGGATTTAGGCCGAATGTCGGCATTATATTAACCAACGACGCAGGTCAGGTCTTGTGGGCAAGACGACACGGCCATGATGCGTGGCAATTTCCACAAGGTGGCATTCATACGGGAGAAACACCCGAGCAAGCCATGTACCGTGAGTTGTGGGAAGAAATTGGTCTCGAAAAGCATCATGTTAAAATTTTGGCACAAACACGCGGTTGGCTACGTTATCGCCTGCCAAGACGTTATGTACGCTACGAAAATCCACCACCTGTGTGTATTGGTCAAAAACAAAAATGGTTTTTATTAGGTTTAGCCAGCACAGACGATGACATTAATTTAACCCATTGCCATCCACCCGAATTTGATGACTGGCAATGGGTCAGTTATTGGTATCCACTCAATCAAGTGGTATCTTTTAAACGTGAAGTGTATCGCAAAGCCTTACAAGAGCTTGCACCACGCAGCCCTACACTCCATGACACTTATTAAAAAATAGAGCTTAGGCACTGCATAAAACACAGCTTAATGTGCTTTAATTGCATCACGTTTTAAGTCGTATTTGCATTAAAACTCCCCAAATTTAATGCCTCTCTTTTAAGGGATTCGGTATGTTAATGTTAGACATTTTACGAAAGCTTGTTAATGATGTTGATAATGCACCTAATTTGCTTGCTGCATTAGATGTCATTGTACAAAGTGTTCGTGATGCCTTAAATACCGAAGTTTGCTCTATTTACTTACTGGACGAGCGTAGTAATCGTTATGTGTTAATGGCGACTCATGGCTTAAATCCAGATGCAGTAGGTAATGTGTCTTTAGGCTTTTCCGAAGGTTTAGTGGGTTTAGTGGGTCAACGAGAAGAACTAATTAACCTTGAAGATGCATCTTCACATCCACGTTTTCATTATTTACCCGAAACAGGCGAAGACCGTTATAACTCCTTTTTAGGTGTGCCGATTATGAATCGGCGTAAAGTCTTAGGCGTATTAGTGGTACAGCAGCAAGAAAAACGCCGTTTTGGAGAAGCCGAAGAAGCCTTTTTAGTCACCCTTTCGGCACAAATTTCGGGCGTTGTGGCTCATGCACGCGCCTTAGGTCAACTCGAAAACTTACACGCGCCTAAAGGAGGAGTTGCCAGTCCACGCATTTTTCATGGTGTTGCAGGGGCAAGCGGTATTGCTATGGGACGCGCTGTGGTTATTTACCCACTTGCTGACTTAGAATCTGTGCCAGACCGTGTGACCGAAGATATTACTCACGAATTACAACAGTTTAACCAAGCATTATTTGGTGTTAGAAAAGAAATTCAACAGCTAGATACCAAAATGGCAAGCTCTTTAATGTCCGAGGAGCGTGCTTTATTTGAAGTGTATTTACGCATGCTAGACGACAATGCCCTACCTGCCGAAGTAATTGACCGCATTCATGCTGGTAATTGGGCGCAAGGTGCATTACGCAGTGTGATTGATGAACACATGCAAAGCTTTGCCGCCATGGACGACCCTTATTTACGTGAACGCATGGCCGATGTGCGCGATTTAGGTCGCCGCTTATTAGCCCATTTACAACAACAAACCATCCCTAACCGCGACTTTCCCGAAAACAGTATTTTAATTGGCGAAGATATTTCTACCGCCACCCTCGTCGATATGCCCCTAGAAAATATTTCAGCCATTGTCACCATGACAGGTGCAGCAAACTCACACATGGTGATTGTGGCGCGTGCTTTGGGTATTCCTACCGTTGTTGGCGTGAGTGAATTGCCCGTCGGCAACTTAGATGATGCCGAAATGATTGTTGATGCTTATCAATCGAGAGTTTATGTACATCCCTCGCGTGAGTTGCGTAAGCGTTACAAAGAAATCATTAAAGAAGAACGACAATTAGTCGCAGGCTTAGATGCTTACCGCGACCTCCCTGCCGAAACACCTGACGGCCATCGCATGACTTTATATGTCAATACAGGACTCATGGCTGATGTTGCACGCGGCCGTGAACGGGGTGCAGAAGGCGTAGGTTTATATCGTAGCGAAATTCCGTTTATGTTGCGTGACCGCTTTCCGAGCGAAGAAGAACAACGCAGTATTTATCGGCAACAACTTGCAGCCTTTGCGCCCTATCCCGTCACCATGCGTATGTTAGACATTGGTGGTGATAAAGATTTACCCTATTTTCCTATAGATGAAGTTAACCCTGCGTTGGGATGGCGTGGTATTCGGATTACCTTAGACCACCCCGAAATTTTTATGGTGCAAATGCGCGCCATGCTCAAAGCAGCGATAGGCTTAAACAATCTGCAAATTTTATTACCAATGGTGTCTTCAGTTTTTGAAATTGAAGAAGCACAACACTTGTTACTACGCGCAGTAAGCGAAGTGCAAGAAGAAGAAAAAGTCACTATTCAAACACCAAAACTTGGCATTATGATTGAAGTGCCATCGGCATTAATTCAAATTAAAGATTTGGCCAGTATTGTTGATTTTGTCTCGATTGGCTCTAATGATTTAACTCAATATTTATTAGCGGTTGACCGCAATAACTCACGTGTTGCCGACTTATATACGCCCTACCATCCTGCGGTATTACGCTCCTTACAATATGTAGTTACCGAAGCCCATGCAGTAGGCAAGCCTGTGAGTATTTGTGGCGAAATGGCAGGTGATCCAGGGACGGCTATTTTGCTCATGGCAATGGGTTTTGACTCATTAAGTATGAGTGCTAGCAATTTGCTTAAAATTCGTAAAGTATTAAGAACCATTCCCTTAGCGGATGCCAAAACACTTTTAAATGAAGTTTTAGCGATTGATAATGCGGCTGTTATTAGAAGCATGGTTGAACTAGAATTAAATAAACTAGGTTTGTGGGATTTAGTCCGCCCCACTCAAAAACCTGTCGGTGGTAAAGTACCTGCTTAACTAGGAGAACAATAATGAATAACTCCTCAATCGAGCCACAACAACCAACAACAGACGATGATGGCATTATTGAGTTTATCGCTCCTGCCATTGAGCCATTAGTGATTATTAAAGCCTCAGATAGTGAGCCTGTTGCGCGCCCTAGTATTATTTTTAGTGATGAGTTGATTCCTTCGTTTATTTTGGGTGAAACAGATATTCGTGTAGAACTAACCCATTTATTTATGATACAACAGGCCGCGATAGCCTTATTAGCTCAAGGCAAACGCGAAGTGTTGATTATGACACCCGACTTAGAACATGAGCGTTTTGATGATGAGATGTTTATTAATGCACTGTCTGCTTTTGCGCGTTCGAGTCGTTATACCCAAACACGAATTTTAGTTGCCGACACACGTTTAGCGATTGAAGATGGTCATCGGGTTATTAAATTAGTACGCCGTTTATCGAGCCTTATCGAAATTAGGCAACTACACGAAACCGACCTAGAAAGCTGCACCGCCAACATGGTGGTTGACCACATTGGTTTATTACGTTGCATTAATCGTGACCCGTGGCAAGGCTCGTTATTGCCTAAAGGAACGCCTTATGCCCAGCAAGTACAAAGCCACTTTGTGAGCTGTTGGGAACGCGCCACCGACATTACTGATTTTAGAGAGTTAAAGATTTAACGCCCAAACACCAAACGGACATTTAAACCACTGTTACTTTGCTCAAAGTGAACTTCTTGAGCAGCAACCCCCTGCTCGGATAAATTATTAAGCCAATTAGCCACTTTGGCAAAATCTGCGCCCTCTAACCATACCCGCACTTGCTCGCCATCTGGCTCAAAACGCTTCATATTAATGCCTAAACCACCTGCACTCGAACTCACCGTATCTAAAACAGACAAGCCATTACTGCTGCTACCACCTGTACTTAATAAGGGAATATTCGCCTGTAACCACGTATAAAGTTGTTTTTCTTGAACCGCTTGCTGTTGCGCTTTTTCGGCGGCACGATTTAACTGCAAAGCCATTAAACCCAACAAAGAGCTAAGCACAAAAATAGCCAATACAATGACCATTAAACGGTCACGCGGATTTAATTTTGATAAATAATCATTAATGACTGAAGGCATGTTAGCTACTCTCACTAATACGTAAACGACCACGAATGCTTGAGCCTTCGCTATTGGCACTCAAGGTTTCGGTAACTAAACCTTGACTATTTAATTGCTGCCGTAATTGCTCTAAATCACTCAAACTTAAGGCATCAACCTCTAATAACAAGCCGTTATTATCAAAGTCTATACGTTGTGTTTGCCAATTTCCTGTATTAAGCACCTCACCCATACGGGTTGCAATTGGTACAAAACCTTGTCCTGATTGTTTCTTTTCGGCTAAGTGTGATTCTATTTGACGGCGTAAATTAACAATACGCGATTCATTAGGAAACAAAGACTTATACAACTGAGTGCTTTCATTTTTGGTCGTTTTAACAACTCCTTGATAGTGCATTAAACGCGCAGCATCAAAGGCTAATTGTGTCACAAAACAAATACCTACAAAAATAGCAGCATAACGCCAATAACCCGATAACGACGATTTAGTTTTAACCGAAAAATCGCCTTTTAAAATATTAAGCGGATGTTTAGGGGTAATTTGACTAAATTGTTGTGTCCAATCTAAGGCTGGCAAATTTTCTACGGTCATCTTTTCTTGAGCGACTAACCATGACTGCACATCACTGGGTATTTCGCCATAGACTTGAATATGGCTACTCGGAAACTCATTCCATGCACTGTCTAACAAAGCAATGGCCGAATTTGCTTCTAAACGTACGCCCCATATTTCATTTAAACGTAACCAACAATCGGTGTTATCAACTAATAACGACCAGCCTTGAGGATTATGCGGCAATAAAAATATATCAGGCACAGCCGTCACTAATTCGCCTGTAATCCCTTTAAATGGCTCAATTAATTCTTTTAATACGCTATCTTGAATGCCTAATACTAAGGCTTGATGCTCATTAAGCGACTGATAAACACATTGTAATTGCTCGACCGAGCCTAAGACTTGCTCTTCAATTAAATAGGCAATATCTGGCTCTGATAATTGCTTTAATTGTTGACGTGTGACATTAACACTGGTCATGACACACGACGAGGTTGGCAATAACAAGCTAATACGCATATTAGCCGCTTTGGTAGCCATAATCGCTTCAAGTTCGTCTTGAGTTAACGCTTTTACCTGTGATTCTGTAGGCGTAGCTAACCAACCTTGCCACAAACCATTGACGGTAGGAATACGAATATAAAGATTATCCATTATTTAGTTGCTTTTTTGAGTGTTGTTTTTTTGCTGATTGGCTTGCCATTGCTGACTCCAATCGCGCGTTATAGTGTAGGCATTAGCTTCTTCATCAAAAGCGATGACCGATTTAAGTACTCGCCGCCGATTATCTATTTCGGCTTCGGCTAATACGCCAAAAAACTGCGAGCTAACGCCCAATAATTTTGTTAAATTTTGCCTATCTTGTTCGGGCATATTACTAAAAGCTGCTTGCTGTAAAAAAACATCTACCGAGCCATAGCCTTCTTTGGGTCGGTTTTGTACCATATCTTTTGCCATATTTAATGTCAAATTATCTGTCATAGCCGCTAATACCGCATCGGGTGCCGTATTTACATTAATTGTGGTGACTTTGGGTAAGACACACACATAAGGCTGTAATTTAGCCACAATTTCGGGAGTATAACCGCGTAATAACGACAACTCCGTGATAGACACAAAACTATGATTAGCTGCGCGATACGCAGGCTTTAAACGCAAATACCAATCTTCTTCGGCACCGTCACTATCATAAGGTAAATTATCGGCATCGAGCCAATCAATTACAGGCGAAACCAACATGGGTGAAATATCTAATGCCGCTAATAAACGCTGATACATGGCAACAGCGGCCATATCGACTTGGCCATCGTCTTGTAGCAAATTATTTAAATTAAATCGTCCCTGCATATCTTCAATTTGCGCTTGGACAAAACCACCCTCTACAGGAAACGCAGGTATTTTTTTTGCCCATGTTTCGTTGAGTGTATCTTGAGGCATATTTTTATTTTTGTCTTTTTCTTTATCATCTAACAATACTGATTTTGCAAAAAACTCTGCCCCTAAGGTATATAAATAGGCTTGGTCTTGGCTCAACACACTACCCGAACGGCGTAATAAACTTTGTTGGCTTTTAACCATGGCTACTGCCAACACAGTCGCCATCGCCACAATTAATAAGACGGTAATGAGCGCAACACCTTGTTGTTTAAAATTATTGTGTGGCACTTTTTGGCTCTATAGATTGTGGCAAGGCAAAAACACGGGTCACTTCTCCCCACGGTTCAACATTCATAGTAACTTCTATGCTACGTGGCAACTCGGTTAACGATTTTGTATCGGGGCTTCCTTGAAAACTTGGCCAATCGTTATTAGTACCACCATTTTGATTATGAGTTTTAATCGTCATGGTTTTTATTTTAGTTAATAACACTGTTTGTTGCGGCTTAACACCTCGGTCTCGGTCTAGTTGCTGCCACGCACTACGTACTAATTCATTTTTAGTATTAATTTGATAACTAATACGCTGCAAATCACTTCTAACTTGTTTTAGCGGATTAGGCAAACCTGCTCGCGTTAACTCTAACACATTATTTTTAAGAACAACGGCAGCCACAGAGTCACCATACTCATCACGAATAGGTCGAGCCACCGCTTGAGCCACATCCCGATTCATCACAATAAAAGTGCGTTGTAATTGTATTAGGGCATCATCATGGGTTTTGGCAGCATCACGAGTATTGATGGTACTAGCTAATAAACGATAGCTACCCACACCTAATAAGGCAAAAATCGCCACCGCAACCAACAGTTCTAATAAGGTAAATCCACGTATAGGCTTCATCATATTACTCCAAGCTCGCCCCCGCAGGGCGTTCTATAAAGCCTGTTAATAACGTCAATTCTTCCATTTCGTCGGTAAAATCTTTGGGTGCGACTCCCACAACAACATCAACACGACGCACTCTTGTCATGGGTGTGGCTTGGGTTTTAATTTTCACTTTCCAATCACGGCTTGCCATACTCACCTTACCTGTTTGCTCACCAATACTTGGCCAGTCTTGACCCGCTTGCATTTCGGTTAACATATTTAAGGCAACCCAATGGGCAAAGGTTTTTTCTTCTAAGGTTTGGCTTAATCTTAATTGAGATTCACTCACCTTCATTAATGCCATAGCAGCTACCGCAAACACCGCTAAGGCGACCAAAACTTCTAATAAGGTAAAGCCTTTATGATTATTTTTCATGTGGTACTTCGGTATCTGGATTAAGTGTGACTGTACCTAAGTCATCAACAACAATTCTTTGCTGACTACCATCTTCACTCGCCAACTCTAAAATAACAGAAGAGCTTTCACCACTGGATAACAATAACACTTGTGGGGTGATTGCTTTTTTTTCATTGTCTTCATTTTTATCTTTATTGCTGTCTAATACCACCACTTTTTGGGCATCGTCTTTTAATAAATGTAGGCTAACGTTAGGCTCAAGCTCATGTAAACTAAAAAGAGGCTCAGAACTAGCCTCCCAAGTTTGGGATTGCTCATCAAGTATCACAAAATAATAGGCTTTTTCGTCAAACAATAAACCCATTTGCTGATTATTGTTAACCGCTTCATCACTCGCCAAACTCAACATATCGGCTAAACGCTCGGCTTCGGTGCTAACCACACGCGACGAGTCATTAGGACTGGCGGCCAACAAGACAATGCCCGTGACTATACCAATTAACAGCACAACCAACAGCACTTCAATAAGCGTAAAGCCCTGCTGTTTTTTTTGGCTAATGGTAGAAAGTGGCTTCATTTGTGATAAATATCGGCATTATCGCCTTCGCCACCTTCTTGGCCATCAGAGGCAAACGAATATAAATCATAGGATTTACCACCCGTGCCCGGTGACACATATTGTATTGGATTATCCCACGGATCATTAGGCAAGCTTTTTAAATACCCACCTTGAGGAAATACTTTGGCCGATGCTGCTTTATTGACTAAGGCTTCTAAGCCTTCTTGAGTCGTAGGATACTTATGATTGTCTAATCTATACATTTCTAGGGCATTGGCCACATTAGATAAACTTGTCGTGGCTAAGGTACGACGCGCTTGCTCATCTTTACCAATCACATTAGGAATAATAACAGCGGCTAAAATACCTAAAATAACAACGACGACCATGACTTCAATTAAGGTAAAACCTTGTTGAATACTTTTATTCATTATCAACCTCTATTTTTTAATGCACTAAATTGTTCATACTAACAATAGGTAACATGATTGCTAATACAATAATTAACACCACACCCGCCATCACTAACAACATTAATGGCTCAAATAAGCCAACCATTGTCGTGATTAATGATGACAATTCTCTGTCTTGCATTTGTGCCGAACGCGCTAACATTTCGTCTAACTCGCCCCCTGCTTCACCGCTACGCAGCATTTGAATCATCATCGGTGGAAAATACCGACTTTTTTCTAAAGAGTGGCTCATATTACCACCCTCGGTGACTTTAACGGCGGTATCTAAAATCGCATCTCGAATTAACCAATTAGTGGCAACGGCGGCGGCAATATATAACGCCTCTACCAATGGCACACCACTACGGCTCAAAATACTTAAGGTACTGGCAAAACGAGCTGCATTTGCGCCTTTAACAATGCGCCTAACCAAAGGCACGCGCAATACAAAAGCATCAAAGGCATAACGGCCTTTTTCGGTTTTGATGGATTTATTAAATAACCACCCACCCACACCTAAAGCCACAATAATTAAGGGCGCAAAGGTTTTTACACCATGACTGGCGGCAATTAAAGCCCGTGTTAAAAAAGGTAATTGTTGATGTGAGTGAGTAAACACTTTAACAATATCAGGTACAACATAGGCTAATAAACCCACCACAATCGCTAACGCTAAGGTGGTTAAAATAATAGGGTAAATCATCGCACCTTGAATTTGCTTTTGAGTGGCAAAACGGTTTTCGGTGTAGTCGGCTAATTGTTGTAATACTAAATCTAAATGACCCGATTTTTCGCCTGCGGCTACCGTTGCACGGTACAAATCAGGAAAAGCTTTAGGAAAAGCCGCAAAACTTTGTGCTAAAGGGTAACCTTCTAATACTTTGCCTCTAACAGCTAATAGCAAGCTTTGTACCTGAGGTTTTTCACTTTGTTTGGCAACGGCTTTTAAGGTTTCTTCTAAAGGAATACCAGCTTGAATTAAGGTCGCTAATTGACGGGTTACCAAAGCCAACTCATAAGCGGTTAAGCCTTTACTTGTTTGCCAAAAAGGTGTTTTTTCGGTAGAGCTTTGCTCGGTAGAGGCGGCCTCTACTGAGGTTGGATACCAGCCTTTATCACGTAATTGCTGACGAATTTGGCGTGAGCTGTCGCCCTCTAATACACCCTTTTGTTTTTTGCCTTGGGCATCAACGGCAATGTAATCAAATGCTGGCATACCTTAGCCCTCTCGTGTGGCGCGTACCACTTCTTCTAAGGTAGTCACTCCTTTTAATACCTTACGAATGCCATCTGCACGAATACTACTACTCATGGTACGAGCATGAGCTTCTAACTCATGTTCTGCGGCATGGCTATGTATTAAACGGCGCAAGGTGTCGTCAATTACGACTAATTCGTAAATCCCTAAACGACCACGATAACCACTAAAGTTACATTTATCACAGCCGACTGGCCGATAAATAGTCGGGGCGTATTGATGAGAAACCCCCAACAAAGCACACTCACCTTCATCAGCAGGAAAGCTTTGGCGGCAACTGACACACAACACTCTCACTAAACGCTGCGCCACCACACCTAATAAAGAAGATGCTAACAAAAAGGGTTCAATGCCCATATCTTGTAAACGTGTTACCGCACCAACGGCTGTGTTGGTGTGTAAAGTGGACAATACTAAATGGCCTGTTAATGAGGCTTGTACCGCAATTTCGGCGGTTTCCATGTCACGAATTTCACCGACCATCACCACATCAGGGTCTTGACGTAACATGGCACGTAAACCGCGCGCAAACGTCATATCAACTTTGGTATTTACTTGAGTTTGACCAATCCCTTCAAGCTGATATTCAATAGGGTCTTCTACGGTTAAAATATTACGCGAATGGTCGTTAAGCTCGGTTAAAGCGGCATAAAGGGTAGTTGTTTTACCTGAACCCGTTGGCCCAGTCACCAACATAATGCCGTGCGGTTTATGAATTAATTCGCGTAAGCGTTGATGATCGGTAGCTTGTAAACCCAAATGACCAATATCTAAACGCCCTGCTTGCTTATCAAGCAAGCGCATGACAACACGTTCACCATGATTGGCAGGTAGAGTTGATACCCGCACATCGACTTCACGGCCTGCCAAACGTAAAGAAATACGTCCATCTTGAGGAATACGCTTTTCGGCAATATCTAACTTTGCCATTACCTTAATACGCGACACCAATAAAGGGGCAAGTTCGCGACGTGGTTGTACGATTTCGCGTAACATACCATCAACCCGCATCCGCACCGACAAACGTTTTTCAAACGCTTCAATATGAATATCTGAGGCACTTAAACGAATCGCTTCACTTAATAAAGCATTGATAAGACGAATAATAGGCGCATCATCTTCTTGTTCCATTAAGTCTTCGGTTTCTGGAACAGATTCGGCCAAACTTTCTAAATCGGGATGGTCTTCTAAGCCATCAACGGCCTGCTGAGATTCGCCACCATCACCTTGATATGACATGGCCAAGCGTTGATTAAAATCGGCACTAGGTAATGACTCATGCACAATCAATGAACCAAAAATGCGGCGCACTTCCATTAACGTGGATAGTTTGACATCTTCACGCAGCAATAAACCTTGCTCCTGAGACTCACCTTGTTTAACCAGTAATACGCCATGACGTTTGGCGAAGCTATAAGCTAATTGACCCTGACGGGACATAATCTATTTCTCTTATATTGGGACTTAGGTGCTAAATGATTTGACCATAAATCCTAAGTTTTTTTAGTATTAATTGGTAACCTGTACACCATATATTAAAGCTAACACCGTGTAGAGACTAAAAAACATCGTTTACCATATCAGCTCAAAATGTTTATTTACATCCTATATGGCACAAGTTATCATTTTTTTGGCAAGTCTAATAGATGAAACAATACTGCTCAACGTACTAACAGTGGCTTTTTGTTGGTTTCTTTTAATTTCACCCTCTTTTACGGAACATTCAGGCATGGCACACCGCACTTGGTGGGGGAATGTTGACTTTACACTCAATGAAACACGCAGTTGGTATTTGGGGGGATTGACCTTACAAGTGCAACGTGCAGCTCAAGAATGGCAAATTAGCTATCATCGTCCTGTTGTACAGCAAGAAAATGACCATACATGGCACGAAATCCCTGCTGCCGAGCAAGTATTGTTAAACTCATCAGCAACCACCACCATACAACGCCATATTTTTAATAAAACCTCAAATCAAGTCACACTTAAGCCACAATTAGCGGACTTATCAGTAGTGATTCAACCCATTACCGCCTTATTTGTGTCTCCTAATCAACAAACAACTTTATTTGTAAGTACGCCTGTGTGGCTAAATATTACCACTGACAAACACAGCTTATTATTAGATACGCCTATTATTAGGCCATCGGATACTTGGTTTGGTGCAAATACCATTCAAGGTGAAGTTTGCTATGCTACCAAAGTGTTGGCACGACTTGATTTAGACCAACTACCGATTCGCCCCTTTAGAGCTGTTACCCCTATTCACATTATCAATCGTCAAAGTAAAAGCATTCCTATTGAGCGTATTAATATTCCCGTGCCTTTATTGTCTTTATATGCCGCCGAAGATGGTCGCTTATGGACACCCACGCTCGAAGTTGAACAATTTCATCATAGTCGTGCCCCTAAAGTAACGATTAGCAAACACTTTCATCCACGTGCGACCAATGTAACTTTACTCAACTCTGCACGTCGTCAAGATGACGAAAACTTTAGCCATCTTTTTGAAAATCTTTTTAGTTAACTATTTATTATGGCCAAATCTACCCCCGAAAGCTTTTTAGACCGCATGATTAATTTACCCGTCAACGACAAAATTGAAGGGTTTATTATTGGCGGTAGCATTTTAATTTTAGGTTATTTTATTGCACGTTTAGTCAGTGCAGCCTTTGTTTCTACTATAGGGCAACGCTTAAGCGCACACCAACTATTGGTATGGCGACGCAGTATTTTTTACTTTTTACTCTTGTTATTCACTGTTTCTGGCCTACATGAAATGGGCTTTAAAATTGGTGTACTACTAGGAGCCGCAGGTATTTTTACTGTTGCCATTGGTTTTGCCTCACAAACCTCGGTATCTAATTTAATTAGTGGTTTATTTTTAATTGGCGAAGGTTCATTTGAAGTTGGTGACTTTATCAGCGTCAACAACATCACAGGCGAAGTATTATCTATTGATTTGTTGTCCATTAAATTACGTACCATAGATAATATCTATGTGCGTCTTCCTAACGAACAGCTTATTAAAGCCGAATTATCTAATTTGACACGTTTCCCGATTAGGCGCATTCCGATTAGTATTGGCATTAGCTACAAAGAAGACATCAATAAAGTACGTACTGTTTTAGTGGATGTAGCTGACCAACATCCCTTAGTTTTACAAGAACCTAGACCACAAGTCATCGTCCAAAACTTTGCCAACTCTGCAATTAACCTTTCGTTTAATATTTGGACACGCAAAGAAAACTTTCTAGAAGTTCGTGGATTGATGCAAGAAAATATTAAACATGCCTTTGATGAGCATCATATTGAGATTCCTTTTCCACAAATTACTATTAACAGTGGCGACATTGCCCCACTATCGCTTAATATCCAACCCGAATTATCGCAAAAGTAACACAAAAAAAGGATTCTTAAGCAACATAGACTTAAATAGTGCCGTAATTTAAGCTAGACTACATAGCTAAAAATAAACAGGGTGTGTTCAACACTCACACCCATACTTATAAATATTCAAATAAATAAGACTGAATTACACTCAGTACAGTCTTAAATACTCTCATTATTCGGGGATGACTATGTCACAACAAGACCCAGCCCTTGTTCAACTCGAAGGTCAACTGGCCAGCTTGTCGCGCCGCCGTTTTTTAAAAACTGGCTTAATTGTGGGAACAAGTGCCGCCGCCGTATTGACCTATCCTGCGCGTGTGTTTGCTGACACAAGTGTCCCAACGTATATTAAACATTTAAGCGCAACCGAATATCGTTTATTTAATAAACTACGTGAAGTGTTTTTACCTACCGAGCGTTTTAGCGACTTGCCTTCTACCACCGAAGTGCCTGTCATGGAAAACCTAGACAACATGATTGGCAGACTCAACAGTGATACACGCTTTTTGTTATCTTTAGGTACAAAAACCCTTGAATTTAGTACGCTCTATAAAATGACGCGTTTTTCTAGCTTAAGTAACGAGCAAGCTTTACAGCAAGTACGTGTTTGGCAAAGTGGTTTGGCCTTACAGGGTGGCTTAATTGTTAGTCTTAAAACGCTATTAGGTGTTGCTTATTGGCGTGACCCGCGTACATGGCCTGCCCTAGAATATGATGGTCCCGTTACTAAAAAATGGGGTATTCGTCGTTTAGGAAATATGCCTGTGCCTCGTGACCAAGAAGAAAATATTAAATTTTAAGGAATATAACAAAAATGATTTATAAAGAACTTCCTGCCGAAGGTATTCCTGTTATACAAGCCAGTGACATTCGTAGCAGCGATGACATTGTATTAAATGCCGATGTTGTCATTGTTGGTTCGGGCGTGGGCGGCTCAGTCATTGCGCATGAATTAGCAGCAGCAGGTAAAAGCGTTATTGTATTAGAAGCAGGTCGTTATGTACCCAGTAGCCAATTTACCGAAGACATGGCATGGGCCTTAGAAAATTTATACCAAGATGTAGGCACACAAACTAATACTGTTGGTGACACCGTGGTGTTACAAGGCCGCTGTATGGGTGGCTCGTCGGTCGTGAGTGCGGTCATTGCAGCACGCGCACCCAATTATGTTTTAGAGTCATGGGCAAAAGACCACGGTATTGAAGGGCTTGCCCCCGATAAAATTAATCGCTATTACGAAAAAGTCGAAAAACGCCTTCATGTTCATCTTAACGAACCCCACGAAATTAACGATTGCGCCAATGCCGCAATTCGTGGTTGCGAAGCCCTAGGTTGGTCATGGCGGCCTCAATCACGCAACGTCAAACAATGTGCATTAACTGGCCATTGTTTAGCAGGTTGCCCTTCCGACCGCAAAGCCTCTATGCAAGTAACCTATTTAGCATGGGCAGCCGCCGCAGGCGCAACACTGTATGCCGACACTTATGTAGAAACTATTTTAACCAAAAATGGTCGTGCCGTTGGTGTATCAGGTCAAATCATCGACCCAAACAACCACTCTGTCGTGGCTAACATTAAAGTCAATGCCCAAATTGTGGTTGCTGCTGCGGGAGCAATTCACACCCCACTTTTATTACAACGTAGCAAAGTACCTAACAAAAATGACCAATTAGGGCGCAACTTGTGTTTACACCCTACGAGCGTGGTACTAGGTAAATTTCCTGTGCCTGTGTATGGTTGGCGCGGTGCGTTTGCAGGAATGCACGTTGACGAGTTTTTAACCGAAGCCAATGGAAAAATGCTCATGGAGTCAGGTTTAGCTGCTCCAGTACAGTTAATGGCACAAAACGAGTTATCGGTGGGTGTTGACCATATTCGTTTTATGGAAGAATTCAAATACTTTTCGGCACTTAACGTGTTAGTACCCGATACAGGACATGGTTTTGTGCATTGGAGCGGGCCAATTCGTGGCGGTGCAAAACGCATCGAATGGAACATGACTAAAGACGAGTTTAATGTTTATAAAGACGGCTTAAAACGTGCAGGCCGTATCTTTTTTGCCGCAGGTGCAGAGCGTGTTTATTTACCCACTTATCAACGGATTCAAGCCACTTCTGTGAATGAATTAGATGATATTGTCGAAAGTATTGATTATGGTGCGTTAGGGCTGTTTTCGATGCGCTTGGTATCTCTTAACGCTCAAGGCAGTTGCCGCATGGGTGCTGACCGTAAAAAGGCTGTTGTTGACCCTTATGGGCAAGTATATGAAGTCAGCGGTTTATTTGTGAGTGATGCCAGTTTATTGCCTAGCATTGCCGTGCAACATCCTATGTTAACCGTTGCCGCCTTAGCTCATTATATTTCAGACCAAATTTTAACACGTCATCAAGGTTATTTTTGGAGCTGATATACGGTTACATCGACAAAAAAGCTTCCTAGGAAGCTTTTTTATTTAGTAGCGCATATTACTTATTTGGCATAAGCACCTCTTTTAAACCGCCAATATGTAAGTTTTCTGCTTTTACTTGATAACGTGGTAATGCCGCTTGTTTAACTAGCGCACTCAAGGTTTCTTTAGGTGCGCTGGTAGCAATCCAATTAGACATCCACGCAGGAATCGCCCCACCAGGGTCAACTAAAGTCTCAAAACTGACCCGTGTCCAACCATCTTTTAATGGCTCTAAATAAAAACGATTATTTAACTCTGGCACACGCACTCTTTTTTTGGAGGCTGGCACATAACCACTTATTGCAACTGTGTTAATTGTTATCGCAAAGGTATTTAAGTCTTGTGTGGCGGTATTTTTAAGCACTGCTTCACGATTACTCACAGGCCATGGCGTATGAAACTCCATGTAATACACCACATCTGGCCAATTGTCTTCTTGATATGCTCTTTCGCACTGAAAGGCCCAATTAGGTAAACCATTAATATCAGAAAGTACTGCCAGTATGCTAGTCATCGGGTAAGGTGCTTCTACTACGCCTTTAAATGACTTTACAGCATAACCTGCCACTTCACGCACATAACTACTCACCTCGCCACGTTTTTTGGCTTGAGTTACCGTTTGCCATGCCGTATCTGCACTAACAGGCATCACCATAAAAAAAACAAGCACACCACACCAAACTCTCGTACTTAAATTAGACATTACAAATTCCTTAACTATCAATACTTCGGACAGATTTAAGAAATATTTGCAGGAAATCTCAAGTTTGATAGA